>Ga0163150_10000019_pt1 | contig 293132 bp, 282 predicted proteins | sample OliLakLV19P2IB_FD_148628 | JGI IMG/M metagenome (GOLD analysis project Ga0163150, IMG submission 148628) | Freshwater microbial mat bacterial communities from Lake Vanda, McMurdo Dry Valleys, Antarctica - Oligotrophic Lake LV.19.P2.IB | ecosystem: Environmental > Aquatic > Freshwater > Lake >... | reverse complement strand
CCTTATTGGAGTATTTTGTTGAAGGACCTTTTTTAATAGGACAAATAGAATCCAATAAAGAAATACAATTATCAATAAACATAGAATTAGAACTAAGTTTGATAAATTTTTGTTTATATTTCGAACTGAAAACTTCCGATTTCATATTTTATGTTAAAGATAATTCAGAAAATTTATTAAAATGATAAATTTTCTGAAATCGTTCGCTGTCCATTTTGGATACCTTCAACGATAATTCTCGCAAATTAACTTGTCGTTTATTAATCGCACATGTTGTAAATCGCATATACGATTTATATGTCTATTAACAGTTGAACATCTTACAATATGGTTTAATGATAATTCATTGAATATTTGGTATAATATATCACTTTGGTCCATTTGCTCTTTCTTAATAAAATATTTGTCTTACAATAAAAAATTGAATTTTTTATTGTATGATCTTACAATTAATAAGTTGTCCTATTGTTTCTGGTAATTCTGTAATTTTATTATTATTCAACAATAATTCTTGCAAATTACTAAGTTGTCCTATTGTTTCTGGTAATTCTATTATTTTATTGTTACCCAACGATAATTCTTGCAAATTACTAAGTTGTCCTATTGTTTCTGGTAATTCTGTAATTTGATTATTAGGCAACCATAATTCTTGCAAATTACTAAGTTGTCCTATTGTTTCTGGTAATTTTGTAATCTTATTATTATACAAGTGTGATCTTTGCAAATTACTAAGTTGTCCTATTGTTTCCGGTAATTTTGTAATTTGATTATAAGACAACGATAATTCTCGCAAATTACTAAGTTGTCCTATTGTTTCCGGTAATTTTGTAATTTGATTATTATACAATGATAAGTGTCGCAAATCACTAAGTTGTCCTATTGTTTCCGGTAATTTTGTAATTTGATTATTAGACAAGTATAATTCTTGCAAATTAACAAGTTGTCCTATTGTTTCCGGTAATTTGGTAATTTGATTATTATGCAACGATATTTTTTTCAAATTAACAGATTGTCCTATTGTTTCCGGTAATTCGGTAATTTGATTATTAGACAACCATAATTCTTGCAAATTACTGAGTTGTCCTATTGTTTCTGGTAATTCTGTAATTTGGTTATCAGACAACGATAATTTTTTCAAATTAACAAGTTGTCCTATTGTTTCTGGTAATTTTGTAATCTTATTACGATGCAACCATAATTTTTGCAAATTAACGAGTTGTCCTATTGTTTCTGACAATTCTGTAATTTGATTATTATACAAGGATATTTTTTGCAAATTAATAAGTTGTCCTATCATTTTTGGCAATTTAACAATATTTCTCGATTGAATATCTAATGCGTCTGTAGAAAAAAAATTGAATAAATTAAGTTCTGTATATTTTTTTATAAAACCTTCTAATTCATAACAAGCTACATACATTTGTTTGCATGAGCTTTTATAAAAAAGTTTTGCCAGGATGTTCTCATATTCATTTATTAATCTCGCATATTGTAATTCACACATATGATTTATAAGTCTACTAACAGTTGAACATCTTACGATATCGTTTAATGATAATTCATTGAATATTTCGCATACTATATCACGTTGGTCCATTTTGCTCTTTCTTAATAGAATATTTGTCTTACAATAAAAAATTCAATTTTTTATCGTATGATCTCACAATTAATAAGTTGTCCTATTGTTCCCGGTAATTCTGTAATTTTATTATCATGCAACCATAATTTTTGCAAATTAACAAGTTGTCCTATTGTTCCTGGTAATTCTGTTATTTTATTATTATCCAATGATAACTCTTGCAAATTAACAAGTTGTCCGATTGTTTCCGGTAATTTTATAATCTTATTATTATGCAACCATAATTCTCGCAAATTAACAAGTTGTCCTATTGTTCCCGGTAATTCTGTAATTTTATTATCATGCAACCATAATTTTTGCAAATTAACAAGTTGTCCTATTGTTTCCGGTAATCCTGTAATTTGATTATTATCCAACGTTAATTCTTGCAAATTAACAAGTTGTCCTATTGTTTCCGGTAATCCTGTAATTTTATTTTTATCCAACCATAATTCTTGCAAATTAATAAGTTGTCCTATTGTTTCTGGTAACTCTGTTATTTGATTATCAGACAACGATAATTCTTGCAAATTAACAAGTTGTCCTATTGTTTCTGGCAACTTATTAATATTCTTATGATAAAGAACCAACCCGTTTGCAGAAAAAAAATTGAATAAATCAAGATTAGAATATTTATTAACAAACCTTTCTAATTCATAACAAGCCACATACATTTGTTTGCATGAGCTTTTATAAAAAAGATTCGCTAGGATGTTCTCATAGTCATTTATTAATCTCGCATATTGTAAATCACATATATGATTTATAAGTCTATTAACAGTTGAACATCTTACGATATCGTTTAATGATAGTTCATTGAATATTTGGTATACTATATCACGTTGGTCCATTTTGCTCTTTCTTGATAGAATATTTGTCTTACGATAAAAAATTCAATTTTTTATCGTATGATCTTACAATTAATAAGTTGTCCTATTGTTTCTGGTAATTCTGTTATTTGATTGTTAGACAACCATAATTCTTGCAAATTACTAAGTTGTCCTATTGTTTCCGGTAATTTTGTAATTTTATTATTATACAACCATAATATTTGCAAATTACTAAGTTGTCCTATTGTTTCTGGTAATTTTGTAATTTTATTATTATACAACGATAATTTTTGTAAATTAACAAGTTGTCCTATTGTTTCCGGTAATCCTGTAATTTTATTATTATCCAACCATAATTCTTGCAAATTAACAAGTTGTCCTATTGTTTCTGGTAATTTTGTAATTTTATTATTATCCAACGATAATTTTTTCAAATTAACAAGTTGTCCTATTGTTCCTGGTAATTTTGTAATTTTATTATTACCCAACCATAATTCTTGCAAATTAACAAGTTGTCCTATTGTTTTTGGTAATTCTGTTATTTTATTGTTATACAACCATAATTGTTGCAAATTACTAAGTTGTCCTATTGTTTCCGGTAATTCTGTTATTTTATTATTATTCAACCATAATTGTTGCAAATTACTAAGTTGTCCTATCATTTTTGGCAACTTAATAATATTTCTCGATTGAATATCTAATACGTTCGTAGAAAAAAAATAATTAAGGTCTGAATATTTTTTTATAAAACCTTCTAATTCATAACAAGCTACATATATTTGTTTGTACGAGCTTTTATAAAAAAGGTTCGCCAGGATATTCTCATAGTCATTTATTAATCTCGCATATTGTAAATCACACATATGATTTATAAGTCTACTAACAGTTGAACATCTTACGATATCGTTTAATGATAATTCATTGAATATTTCGTATACTATATCACGTTGGTCCATTTTGCTCTTTCTTAATAGAATATTTGTCTTACGATAAAAAATTCAATTTTTTATCATATTAATGTTAAACGTCGTCATCTATGATGTAATTAACGAATATAATATAAAATATGTATCCGATTGCAAAATTATAGATGAACTAATGTTTTTAAATCTGTTGATAAAAATAGTTAGATATCACAATTGTAGCATGAAATTAGATGATTCCGATACGAACGATATTAAAACATTTTTGATGAAATTTCTATGGTTTGTGATTGTTATGATGTAAATAAATACAATATTGCTCTCAACAATATTATCACTTTGAAGAATATATATCATTCGCAATAAAAATTGAATATCGGACTATTATAATTTATCCATCTTTAATGAATAGATTACAATGGCAAATAAAATAGACGGCCTTGTTTCGCTGCTGAAGACTGGCAACCTCGTTATCATTGATATGTTGATAGAGTCGCATTGCATTAATGACGAAATGTTATTATTAGCTCTGCAACGATTATATCTGAGGAAATGTATGAAAAATATCGATCTCTTTTGGATATTAGCTAATTATCTTGAAGGAATAATTGATAAAGAAACGCTAGATAAGTTGTTTATCAATTTTATTGATATCTATCCAGAAAACGACAGTCACGAAAAATTTTCTCCCTGCTTCATGAAACTATGCGACATGGGTGCACAATCAGAAATATGTAACCAAATAATCATCATTCCAGCAGACCTATTTTTTTATTATTTGTCAAAGAACGAACCATTAATCAATATAAATATCATTAAAAATGGCATACGCGATCACATTGATGACAAAATATGTCATTGGATATTTGAACATTTCATGTCGGTGCACCAAAATTATAATAATAATGATGTGTGTGGCGTTGTCATCACTGCATATCTTAAAAAAGATAAATCATATTTCGAAAAGTTGATGCAGATAGTGTATGATAGAAAGTTAAACGATATCGTAATGTTAAATGTCGTCATCTATGGTGTAATTAACGAATACAATATAAAATATGTATCCGATTGCGAAATTGTAGATGAACTAATGTTTTTAAATCTGTTGATAAAAATAGTTAGATATTACAATTGTAGCATGAAATTAGATGATTCTGATGCGAATGATATTAAAACATTTTTAGAAGAAAACGGTGATGCTAAAAAAATTTTTGATGAAATTTCTAATACTTGTGATTGTTATGATGTAAATAAATACAATATTGCTCTCAACAATATTATCACTTTGAAGAATATGTATCATTCGCAATAAAAATTGAATATCGGACTATTATAATTTATCCATCTTTAATGAATAGATTATAATGGCAAACAAAATAGACGGATTAGTTTCGCTGCTGAAGACTGGCAACCTCGTTATCATTGATATGTTGATAGAGTCGCATTGCGTTAATGACGAAATGTTATTATCAGCTCTGCAACGATTATATCCGAGGAAATATATGAAAAATATCGATCTCTTTTGGATGTTAGCTAATTATCTTGAAGGAATAATTGATAAAGAAACGCTAGATAAGTTGTTTTTCAATTTTGTTTCTGCCTATCCAGGAAACAAATGTCACGAAAAGTTTTCTCCCTGCTTCATGAAACTATGTGACATGGGTGCGCAATCAGAAATATGGTATGACATAATCAACGTTACAGCAGACCTATTTTTTTATCATTTGTCAAAGAACGAACCATTTAGCGATATATATACCATTAAAAGAGGCATATGCGATAATATTGATGACAAAATATGTCATTGGATATTTGGATATTTCATGTCGGTGCACCAAAATTATAATAATAATGATGTGTGTGGCGTTGTCATCACCGCATATTATAAAAAAGATAAATCATATTTCGAAAAGTTGATGCAGATAGTGTATGATAGAAAGTTGAACGACATTGTAATGTTAAATATTTTGTCAAACAACACGTTTATTGACAATTACAACATGAAATATATTTTGGATTGCGATTTTTGTGATGAAATTATCTTTTTGGATCGTTTGAGACAATCCAGCACTAAATCATTACCAAAAAATAACGACGATCTCAACAAATTACGATCTTTTTGGACATCAAATAGCAATGCTATGAAAATTTACGAAAAATTAGAATATCGCAGCGTATATGACGAAAATTTTGATGAGTATGTTAACGATATTGTGACTTTGATGGAGATGTTTCAAACGGATGAATTTTAAAATTTTTAGAAATCATCGATATCAATATACCTAATCTTGTCATTAATCTGTGGCATTGAGAAATATTGCATCAAAGTGCGGCGACCGTATTGCCCATCCCACGAATTATCGCAACTATTGCCATTACCAACTACACTCAAAGGATCCCATGCGTTAACTAACAACACTTTCGATATATCAAACGTTTGTGAAATTTTCTCGATGGTACTAAACAAACATCTGTAGTTTGTTTTGATATATTCTATTTTTATTCCTTCTATTTTTGCGCGAATTGCATGAACGGTGGCTTCACTATAATCCAAAAAATGTAATCCAATGTTCTGGAAACCTTCCCAGTTAGCAAAAAATTGAAGGGCATTTTGTAATCCTTGCACATAATGATCCCTAGAATTATCAAAATGTCCTAAACCAAAACCGACAAGATAAATCTCTGTCAAATTTTCTCGCAACGCACACGCAAATATGGATCGAAAGATCAACGTAAATCGTTCTATCAATTTATCATTTCGTAACGGATCATTTTTGGGAAAAAATTTTAAGTTATCATACTGATAATGTGCATCAAACGCGGGAGCCGGAACGTTTAATATCTTAACATCAATGTGTTGAAATAAGGATTCATTCATTTTTAAAATCTCTGCTGCCAACACATTTTTTGACGCTGACAATGTCTCTATCGCAGTGGCATCTTCACTTTTCTGAATCAATTCATCGAGACTGGCGATTTTGACTTTAACACCACAAACATCTCTCAAAACAAAATCCTTTTCTTCTTCTGACCTAAAAAAAGGGGTATGCACAAAGCATGCGACATAAATTGAATGAATTGCGTCTCCATAAGAACTTTTTTGGTAACCTCCAAATTCAGCTAATTCATTTTTATTATAACGCTGACCAAAAGAGATGTTTGTAGGTTCTCTGGTAGCTGAAAGATACTTTACATTTTCTAACGTGGTTGAAGGGTTGTCTGAACTGCAAAAATAATATGTTGTGTCGCCCCCATATTTTTTAAACATCATTTCAATCTCCTCATTTTTTACTGGAAAGGGCGGTGGTAAATGCTTTGGTGAGTACGCTGCCTCAAATTTTTTAATAACTGTATGCAATTCTTCTGTTTCTTTTGGTACAGAATTACATATTTGCATTACTAATTCTCGCTCGGTAATTTGATTATCCATGGTTGATGATCAACGTATTCATTTGGACTTTGATGATACTTTTTTTTTCATTTTTTTTTGATAATAATTCATGATCAATTGTTATCAAATTACAACGGTTTTACTCCGACAGCGACTACTCCATATTTCTTAACATCGTCTGCTGCGAAATATTGCGAATACAATGCACTCACTTCATCTCTCGTTATGTTCTGAACTGGAACTAATTTGTCTCGCAAATCATCAAAAGCACACGCAAAATCTGCATATCTTTTGAGATCAGTGATGGTGCATATGACAATTCTGTTATTAGCGTGAAAATGAATTGTGTCGCCAATCTTCATGGCTGCCCAATCTCCTTGATAGACTCTGCCTTCAAACGTTTTCTGACCACTGACTATCCAATCTAACCATGGAGTTTGAGTTGGATTAGAAATGTGTTTTTTCCAAATTATTTCCATAATATTTGATTATCAATGTAACGGAACATCCAGCAAAATCATTTTTCATTTTTTTTATCTACCAGAAGTAGCCAAATTAACAAACCGATCTAAATCATCCTCGGACGGTTCTTCGAATAATTCCGTTGATACCAAAGAACCATCTGGTAATTGCATAAGATGAATGTCATTGTAATTTGGCAGTTCATTGACATCATTTTGCGAATTATGATAGGTCGTGCGTTCGGTTGGTACGAATCGATCTGGATAATCAATGATACGGGGTGCCATTCGGAACGCATTCGGAGGATAATTTGATACAATAAGTGCCTCATCATCTGCTCTATTTTTTTGGCCAAACGAGTGTCGAAAATGATTTTGTAAAAACATACGCTCTTCTACTTTGTTAACTTTCTTAACCACATGCTTAACCGCTTCATAAAATTTATTAAAAGAAGATTTTTCATCTTTACTATCTAATCCATACTTCCACGCGTACAAACATATTGATCCACATATGCCAACGATTCCCCCGGTAGCTATGATCGACGAACCAACAAGTAATCCTGCGCCCACCAAGAAACCCGACGTTGATCCTAACACTTTCGAAGATCGTACATGATAAGTCCTCTCGCAAAATAAGTTTTTCCATGCAAGATAGTTCCCTTCTAAAATTGCTACAGCTTCTGTAACATCATTATTGTCTAACTTGTGCGATATTGCGATGATAGATTCAATCATTGCATGTATTCCCGAATTTTGAAAATGAGTAAAATAGTCGGTGATCGTTTCATTTTTAATTCGATGTGTTTGTGACGTAATCTGCGAAACAATACTGGGACCTTGAAGATAATAATTGTCGTTTGCGGTCGAATAATCTGGCTCACTATCAATATGATATATTTCAGCAAAATATATATCTATCTTTGTTCTAATTTCAATGAGTAGATTTTTGATATCTGAAATTTCCATGTATGTAATAACATTCCACCTCTTTTTTATACAATCTAACGATAAAAAATTGACATAATAATTTGTAACATATATACGTCCTTATCCTTCTTACAAATCCATGGACGTCCTAATCAAAAACGAAAAACAAATCCAAGAAACCTGGAAAAAAAATCAATCCACCATTGCGGTTGTTGATAATGAAAAAAAGAAATGTTTCCTCACATTCCCTTTCCCTTACCAAAACGGAGCGTTGCATTTAGGACATGCGTATACAATCTCAAAAGTTGAGTTCTATGCAAGGTTCAAAAAAATAACTGGGTATAATGTGCTTTTTCCGTACGGATTCCATGGAACGGGAATGCCAATCGTAGCAAGTGCTGTCAAACTGCGAGAAACTTTAGATATGTGCAACATTAACGATATCGATTCTTTGCCAGTAGGAAATCAGTTACGCATTCTTCACGAAATGAAAATACCGATAGAAGAGATACCTGCCTTCACAGATCCGCAAACCTGGCTCAAATATTTTCCGCAACGTTCAATAACCGACCTGCAAAAATTTGGCGCACATATTGATTTCAGAAGGTCCTTTATCACTACAAGTATCAATCCTCATTATGACTGCTTTGTAAAATGGCAATTTGTAACTCTGAACAAAAAAGGATATCTCAAGTTTGATAAAAAGCCGGTAATATATTCGCCGAAAGATAAGCAAATCTGTGGCGATCATGATAGAAATGAGGGCGAATATGTTGGAATAACCAAATATGATGTCTATTTTGCACACAATCATATATATACATTGATGATGACAACTGCAACAAACTTTACAGAAGAGTTGAATATCTTCGAATGGGATAACAAAAAGTGCATATCAACTATCACCTTTCTTAATAATTTTAAATATCAAACGAATAAATCTGTCAGTAACGTTGAAATTATTAAAAAAGATGAATTGAAAGATGTCGAATTTGATTTTTATGGTGCGAAGATCAAGATATTTGATGTCATTGATTTTTCAAACGCCAAATCTGAATCTGATTATTATGAACCGACGGATACTGTCATCTCTAGAACAGACGAAAAATGTGTTGTTGCGATAATTGATAATTGGTATATTGATTATTCTGCACCAGAGTTAAAAGAGAGAATAAACGACTATGCAACATCTGATTATTTTCGAACGCCACAGGATAGGCAAATATTTGTTGACGCATCTAATTCTCTCCAGACACATGCTTGTTCAAAGACGGGGAATATTCCTGGGACTAAACTTTTAGATACTGATTATGTTATCGATTCATTGTCTGATTCCACGATATATATGGCATATTATACGATTGCGCATAGGATCACAGAATTGCCGGTAGAAGTGCTTCAAAAATGTTATTTTGAAGTTTATGAATTCGTTTTTATGGATGGTGTAATGCCGCAGATAGGTTATGATAATTTGTTACAAGAGATGAAGACAGAGTTTTTGTATTGGTATGCCGTTGATCTGCGCGTATCTGGCGAAGATTTGATTGATAATCATATGATCATGTGTCTGTATAATCACGCGATGATGTGGGATGGAGATGAAATGTTGCCAAGAAGATTTTGTATAAATGGATATATTACGCTTGATGGGAAAAGAATGAGTAAGAGCAAGGGCGTTTTCATGACTTTGAGTGATGCGATTGATAAATATGGGGCAGATGTTACGAGATTGGTTTTGGCAATGGCAGGATCGGGAATGAATGATGCCGATTTTTCTGAAAAAAATATTCAACTAGCTACTCAGAGGTTGATTGATGCGAAGAAATGGTGTAAGGATGTTATTGATACGATATTGTCATATAAGATTGGAATGGGCAACACAGCGTTGGATGTTAGGGTGAAGGTATGCGTGCGGGAGATAAAATTTCATTATGAGGAAATGGAATATCAAAAAGTTGTAGAGATTATATTTAATAAATTGTTGGCTATCTGCGATGATTATGGTAATGAACGCACGCATCGTAAAATTGTTGAATATTTTTTATTGATGATTTATCCAATTTGTCCGCATATGGTAGAAGAAATTTGGGCGTACGGTGCTGAATTAAATTTTGCTAAATATTGTTAATATAAATATTTAATTTATATTAACAAATAATGGTATTGAGCGGTGTAAATATTGTATTGGGATATAAGATCTCTGAAGAGGATTTGCGATCAGAATTTGAAGATGAATTCAAGGAATATATCGTTGTATTGAAAGATGCGGAGGATAAGAAGAAAAGGAAAAAGAAGGCAGATAGGTATGTGTATAAGTTTTGTAAGTACGAGTTTGAAAAGTATCTTAATTTTTTGATGTATGGTACATATGATAGGAAGAATCCCCGTATCTGTCATTCGTTACCATGTTGTGAATATGATGATAATAATGATTGGATAATTGGATTGCAAGTTTGTCATTTTGACGCGTTTGATCTTGATCCATATGATTTGTCGAATCTTTTTAATGGTAAAGAGAAGAAAAGAGCTGTTAGGCAAATATTTAAGAAATTGAATTTGGATGCTGTATGTGATGATGACGTTGAACCAGAATTTTATTCGATAGGAAACGATTGTAGGCATTGCACTTAATTTATAAAAATATGATAATGTTTTTATAAATTTTCGGTTATAGGGTAAGATATGATTTCACCGTTATCTTCGTATTGTATTTTTAATGATTTATTGTCAAAGTCTAGATCTACTGTACCATATGTGAATTTAAATTTTCTTGTTGTTGGTGTCATATTGAGGAAGGAAAGGTCATATCTGCAGTCGTTTAAAAGCATTATCCATTGGAATCTATGTTGCTTTGACGCTGTGTCAGGGAGATCGGTGAATTTGATTTCGAAGATATGGCCGTTGGTGAATTTGAAGTTGTGTAATGTTGTGATTGACATTTTGTTGTTGGTGATGGATTGTTTATGTTGCTGGGAGTTGGGGAGTCAATTTTTTGGTGAATTGATATAAATATGTGTTGATTTGGAATGGTTAGAGATGGATAGTGAAAAAGAAATTATTTTTAAGAAGATTCAGGAGAAGTGTACGAAACGTAAAGGTTGTTTGATTTGGGAAGGTCCGTTTTATGATAACCGTTGTTATTTATGGTGTAAAAATATCAAAAAAAGTGTTAATGTCTGCTCTTTCTTATGGAATTATTATAATGAACCGATTAAAAAAACTGAGAATTTAGTACATACATGCGATAATCTCAAATGTCTTCGAGTTAAGCATCTTATTATAAAACCAAAAGCTACACCGGTAGTGAAAAAACAAGTGTGGAATCGAATGCTTAAAAATAGTAAAATTGATAAATCGAAAGAGTATAACGGAGATAATTGTTTGATTTGGCAAGGAAACAAGAGTATCGAAGGATATGGTCATGTTTCGATTAAAAAAAATACTCATTTTGTACATCGCGTAGCTTTTTGGATCCATCATGACGAATACGAAAACATAAAGGATATCCCTTCCAAAAAAGATGACAATAATCTTGCAATATGTCATTTATGCTCTAACAGACTATGTTTTCAACCGTCACATTTGAAAATCGCGACAGATAGTGAAAATAATTTTAACGACAAACTAGCAGCTGGAACTTTATTGCGCGGAGAAAAAAACCATAGTTGCACAATCACAGCAGAACTTGCAAAAAAAATAAAATGGTCTAAAGTCGATGAAGACGAAGAAAATTATATGACAAAAACTGAGAGAGCTATGTTTTTTGATGTTCCCTATTATGTTGTCACTTCTATCGATTCAGGAGATTCTTGGGCGCATATCCCCGATCGAAATGGGAAAACTTTATCAACAGAAGAACGACGAAAAACTAAACGTCGACAATATCGAAACGCTAAAAAACGAAAGTGGACAGAAAAAATGTTTTTAAAGGCAAGCTATAAATTACATGCCAATTCCAAAATTGATAAGAACGGACAAAAATATGACGATTCTTATTGCAGACTTTGGACTGGTAGTATCAATCCACGTGGTTATGGAGTAGTGGCTTGTAACGGAATAACGCTGATGTCACATATTCTCGCGTGTTATGTTAAAAATAGAACGACAAATTCTAATGGCTTACACGTATTACATAAATGTGGAAGAAGATCATGTATTAACGAAAAGCACATAGAGTTTGGTACAATGGAAGAAAATATGGCAGACAAAAAAATACACGGCACTTCTTCCCATAAATTTACAATGGATGAAGCGAATAATATTAGATCGCTATACAAAACGGGAAATTATACACAAAAAGATTTAGCAATAAAATATAACGCTGGAGAATCAACAATTGGTCGCATCATTCGCAATAAAATATATGTTGATTAAACTTTTTGTTGATGTTAATTGTATATTCATATATTTATAAATATATGAATATTATTTATAACACGTTTGTTAATTAGCGTTTTATTTTTTGATACAAATAATACGTAACCAATACGATAACGAAGAAAATAAATGAAAAAATGATAGCAGGATTTATATTTGGCAAATTATTTGAAAACATGACCTCATCGATAGCTCTAAATGGCGCAAAGATAATAGGTCGTCTGCGAACGGTCGCCTGTTCTAACTCTGGTCCATGAATCGCATAAGCGACAGATTTTCCGGATGATGCAGCCGCGTCCGTACTAAAAATATCTATTGCTTCTCGGCAATATCCAGTTGCTATAAATAAATTAGGAATATGCGTGCGAATTGATGGTCGTAACGCTCCAGTTTTTGCGTTATTAGTGAACTTAGGCTCGTTGGTTTTTATCATTCCATCGATATATGCGTATCCAGGCCACATTGGCGACCATTTGATTACCATATCTTCTTCCATTGTATAGCCGTTTTCTTCATATATTTTTTTCTGTAAAGATTTACAAGTGTACATTTGTTGCCATAATTCTGTAATAATCTCGTCATATGTACAGCGATAAAATGGTTTTCCATATACGATTCCTACAGAATCTGGTGTGCAAACGGCTACAGACCAACCACCCTTTGCAGAAGATATATCTTTACACAATTCGACACCTTTATAAATTTTGTCATATTGCAAAACAACAACGTCCCATGGGGAATCGATAATAAAAAAGGTATTATTTTTTCCGCGACCCGGATTTATTCCTAAAGATATAGATCTATCAAAGTATACTTGAAATGATAATTGCATCTGAAACCCCAAATGTTTTAATTCATTAATATTCAATAACTGTCCTTGTTGCAACTCTGGCGTTCTTGCAATTATTATATCTAGAATTTCGACCGGTAATGCAAAAACATAATAATCTGCTGTAATAACTTCGCCAGTCGATAAAGTCGCAGAAATTATTTTATTATTAACAATATCTACTTTTTCAAGTTGTGTATTAAAATGTATTTTGACGTTATTATCTGTTAAATGTTTTTGCCAATGTCTAAACCAGGCCTCACTTGTTGGTTGCGTTGTGACATAGTTCATATAATTATGATATAATTTTGGAATGATATCCATTTCCATTCCAACTTTAATTACAGATTTATATGAACACCTGTATCTGTTTCCGCCAAGCCAACTCGAGGTTGCGCGATAGAGATTAGAATTATCTGTCCCTTCTAAGCTTTTCCACCACGAAATGTTATCCAGCAAATCCAATCTCCCATCACACGAAGTCACCCCATAAAGAATCTTCTTCACCCCAATAATCTTATCCTTCAGCGTAAACTCCTTATCACTAAAATTAGTATTACTACAATTAGTCAGATTATCTATCACACTCTTACTCGGATCCTCAATCAACGGAATCTCACGCATAATCCCAAATAAATTATCATAAAAATCAAAATATGCTCGCCAGCAGTACTCCGAAACACATTTTGTATCATCTCTACTACTCCTCGCCAATCCTCCAATCACGTCCTTCTTCTCATAAATATTAATCTCATATTGCGGAAACTTAGACAACTGATGAGCTACAGTTAATCCACCAATTCCGCCTCCGAACACCGCTATCTTTTGTGTCATATATTATACATATACGACACAAAATATTAAAGACTCATGAAAATCGTTTTAATTTTTTGATAGAACCCCATACATTCATCCAGTTCTTTACGATAAGTTATATCACCAAGCATTGATATTCTTCTATAGATACCATTTTCAACATCTGGATAAGTAAGAATAATAGATGTTTCTTGACTATCCAAATCTGCTTCAGTAAATTTCTTATTTTTAAACTGATCCATCGACGCAGTAAAATTTTTGATTCGATTTTCTGGACAAAGAGCAAGTATCCATAATTCGACCTGGAAACTTTTAATACTGGTATGCAATGTTCCTTTCTCTTTTGCAAGAATTCTATCAACCGCAGGAATACATAAACGATATTTATCAATCAACGCTCCCAAAAGCGCCTTCAAATGTTCGAATTCGCCCAAAACTTTGATTTCAACATTAATCATATGTTCGTATTTCAAGACTATTTTTTTGCATCTTTCTTTATTGATTTTTCTTGAACTACCAATTCCTTCCACGGATTGCGCCTTCTTTGGTTTTTTGCTTTCTTTCTGTTTTTTAATATCACCTGATGAGAATGACTTCTTAATAAGCTCCATTGATATTAGATGATATTATATATACGTTCATATATAATATGATATAATAATTTCATTTTTTTTGAGGACTTTATAAAAAAATATTATGGATATTTATAATGTCACAGCCACAAGCTTATCAACCAGGACCACAGAACAGAGGACTCTTTACAGACTTGTATGACAGAGTTAGCGAAAAAATCGATGATGTCGTCAACAACCGACCAAGTGATGAATCATCCAATTTAGGTGATGCTTTTACTATGGATAATATTCGTCGCACTTTTAATCTTGATAATAATACACAAGTTGACGATAACGCACGATTTGCAGATTTACGTCCAAGCAATGACTCACAACTTAACGATTCACGATTTGCAGATTTACGCCCGAGTAATGATTCGCGATTTGACAATAATGACGATTTCTCTGGTCGATCATTCATGCGAGGAGGCAGAAGATGTAGAATCGTTTGTGACCCACCAAGAAATCAAGGTGGAATAGAGAGAATCAGCCGACGATTACTTGGCTTATCACTCAGACAAGCCAGGCAAATATATAACAACATAAGAGTCGTCGAAGTTAACGGTCGTCGCGTGCCTACTACTCAAGATTATGACAGAACCAGAATCAACGTTGCAACAAGAGATGATGTCGTAATTAGAATCGATGGTTTCTATTGACAAAAAAATTGAAAAATAAAATTCCAAGCAGATCCATCTATTATTTCACGATCAAAACATCTAATGGAAAATTCAATCGTCTTCCCACGTGCTCTTGAACAAATCGTTGATGCTTTAAAATATTGCAAAATAGAGTTCTCAACTATCCCTGAACTCGAACCGGGAAGGATACCTAGTGATCGAACAAGAATCATCCTTGACAATGAAGTGACGATCTTTTTTAACGCTGATAACTCTTGGACGGTAGAACAATCGGGCGTATCTGAAACGTTTACAACTTATTACTTAATTGATCACATTCTTTCATGTCCATCTCCAGACAACTTTTTTGTAACTGCAGTAATCGGATCAACCACATACATGAAAATGTTTAATGCACGTGTTGGAGGAAAAATGATGCAACTTTTGACAGAGCAACGCAAAATTGATATCATTGTTAATTCTTTAACGTCGTACACAATCACGAAGGAAGGTATCAAATATGCGCTAGGATTAGACAATGGTTATTGGTATATACATTGTGGAACCTATTCTAAGAAAATCGAACAAAATGAAATCGAATCTCGCACATTGAAACAAATTCATGCTGATCTTATTTCTCTCTAAAGTTATGATTATTAATCATTAATAATCATAACTTATTTTACGTACGTTTCGATATCTCCCAATTTGTTTGCATCATAAAACGCTACAATTTGCGGATCATATTTCTTTCGATCTGCTTCAAATTGACCCGCATTGTATGCTAGCTGCATCAATCTATTAAATGGAATAATGTTGTCGGTGCACATTGCGATGAGTCTGAAATGTTGAATCAAAAAATGATGCTGTTCCTTCATTTCATCATTTTTATCGAAATGCTTCATAGTGAGTGTACCAATTGTGAAGATACAATTGTTATGATCCAGGTCGTTATCTTCAACTTTGTAATGTTTGGGTAACATTGCTTGTATGCTCGAGGTAAGCATGGATGGTCTGTTAATTTGTTCCAATTCATTTTTGAAGACGCCCCATGAAGCCTTGCCATCTAATCCGATGTTTCTGACAATACAACCTGTCTCTTTAGTTAAGGTCCAGCATTGATCCATCAAATGCTGAAAATCGAACTTAATTTTCTCTATGTTATTGTCGGTTTTGATTAACCAAGATGTAACTCCTTTTTCTTTCAGCTCTTTGATGTCGTTGTCCATGTTATTGATCATATCAAATATGCAATAGATCATCGTAAAAATTCACATTTCAATTTTTTTTGCCTATTCTTAAACTCTTCTATACTGTCCGTTTCATTTTCAGGTGCACTATCAAAATGAATGTCGGTTGTAGATGATAATCCCAACACACGCTTCAAATATACTGCGATAGTGACTAATACGACGGTTATCATAGTAACGAACAAAAATCTACGCCATAAACCATGTTGTTTAGGAAAATACATGTCTTCGAAGTCACCTAAAAAATCTTTCCATAAAAATGATGCTATAAACACAATTGCACCGACTAAGATCGTGCCATATTCTTGTCGAAACGTAATAATATCCATTATATATTGTATCTAAAAAAATTGATTTTATTATCACCACAAAAATTAATATAGATGAAAGTTCTCTGTGCTCTATAAAAAAAATTGAAAAATACAACTCCTAAATAATCGTATCAAATATGATTATTTACTGGTATGCTAACGATAATGTGTCGCGAAATTGTAATAGAAGTGAGCAAATCGTTGAATAATAAGGATAAAGTGATGTTGTCAATGTCCTCAAGAGATATGAATGATTTAAAGAAAGGATTCAGATTTGACGAAATTATCGATTTGAATATCATCAGAAATTTATCTTATTTCGATAATTTTGAAAATGTTCGGCTTACTTCGACGTACGATGTTGTATTACCGCAATACACTAAATCTGTGCACTACACTTTTTCGCCGCCATATTCCTTGAATTTTGTGTCCGATATTGCGAGAAAGAAGATTATACAGAGTTGGATACCACCAATAATAACACACTTAGTTTATGATTGTGAAAATACTAGCCTCATGTCCGGAGATATACCACTATCTGTGTCACATTTGACATTTGGTGATAATTTTAACGACGATATTGCGGGTCGAGTTCCATCGTCTGTAACTTATTTAAAATTTGGCAAAAGATTTAATCATCCTATCCAAAATAGTATTTCATCATCTGTCACGCATCTAATTTTTGGTGATTATTTTAACCAACCTATTGAAGATAGTATTCCTCCTTATGTTATCTATTTACGATTCGGAGCTCACTTTAACCAACCTATAAAGGATTGTATACCGCGGTCGGTAACGCATTTGATCTTTGGTTGGAAATTTGATCAATCAATTGATAATTGTGTGCCAAATACAGTCACACATTTAGTATTTGGCGATAGTTTTGATCAACCAATTGAAAACGATCTTCCAAATTCGGTAACCCATCTGGTCATAAATAACAGAAACATCAAAGTTTCGCAGGATGAATTATTATCTATAATACTCAGACGATATTGCCTTCCATCATCAATAGTAGATTTATGTATTGTTAATTACATAAATGCCGTCCGTTATCATTTTACATAACATTGTAAAGTTATTACAATGTTGTGTAATCATTTTACACATATATTTTTTTTTAATATGTTTGCGTAGGATAATACTTGAGATTCTGGTACGGACCGGAACATTTTCTCGTTTTGAACCGGTTCTGCAACAGATGGATATATTTCTTCTTGATCTTCATCAAGTGTCCAATCGATCATCTTTGCCATTTCCCGGAATGTCATTTTCTCATTTTGAACAGGCGCAGTTACAACTTGATCTTCATCCAGTGCCCAATCTATCATCGTTGCCGTTTCGGGAAATGGCATTTTCTCATTTTGAACAGACTCAGCTACAACTTGAACAGATTCTATTATTTCTTGGACAGGTTCAATAATACTTGGGTTACGTTTCTGTTCTTTTTTTGCTTGATTTTTTCTCTTTCGTTTAGCTGCTTTTTTGGCAACAAGTATCTTATTTTGTTCTTCTATTACAGCCTTGTTGTTTTCTTCTTCGATCAATGCAGCTGTTGCCTTCTTACATTCTTTAGATTTGGCATCAAATTCTTCGCGAGTTAATAATTTAGTACGATTCAAGGGACGAATTTGTTCTCGAATTATTTTGAAAACTCGCTGTTTGATGAGATCTTGGAGGGTTTCTTCAGTTTTTGGCCGATCCAAATCAACGATCGACATTAAAATCACATTAACGTAATCCTGCATCAAAATACAGATCTTTTTTTTCTCTGTTTCAGTAAGTTTGAATACTGGCGTAAAACTCGTTAGCGCTGCCAATATATATTTTCGAAACATGTCAGTTACCATCCTAGTTTTAGCATCCAAATCAGATACAGGGGCACCAGGTAAGCCACATTCGCGAGCGTATTGTAACCTTACGTTTTCTGTCGAAACGAAATCTGAATCCATGTTTATTTATTAAATAATAGAAGGGACATGCGTAATCATTAAATATTCAATTTTTTTATGGTATATTTGCGATTTAAAACATATAATGATATCTTAATGAACAAAATATCAATTTGTACTTGGAATCTATGGTTTGATCCTTACATGCGCAAAGAAAGAATTAATGCTGCTATGAATGAATTATTAACTACGAATGCGGACGTTATATGTTTGCAAGAAATAAATACTCCAATATTATTTTTAATCAAATCACATCCTATCTCAAACAGTTATCACATATTATATAATACAGAGGATATAGATACGTATGGGCAAATTTTTTTATTGAATAGGAAATTATCGCATATTACAATTGAATTTAGATCAATATCATTTCCTCATACAAGAATGAATAGAAAAATTTGTCATCTTATTTTGAACAAACGAATACATATCTTCAATGTTCATCTAGAAAGTGATTTTACAAAACCAGGATACACGCCAAAAATCAAATTTGAACAGCTACAATTTTTGTTAGAATATGCTAATAAATTAGGATGTTCCATAATCGCCGGAGATTGTAACATTGCGTCTGATGAGGATGTTATTTTTAATAACATGATAACAGCAAAATCGTTTGCTGACCTAAATAATGGTACGTTGACGTATGATTGTATCGCTAATACAAATATACATGATACTTTTCGGTCACGTTTGGATAGAATATTATGTAACTTTGATGTCGTGTGTAAAATTAATAGATTATTAGGTATGATTCCGATTTCGATGAATGAAGTTAGATGTTTTCCGAGCGATCATTTTGGATTGAATCTTACAGTTGTTCCGGTTTAGAATATCATGATAAAATATGGAATGCGTATGATCAAAATCAAAACAAGTGAATCAATTTACCAAGATCTTTTTTGTGGATAATACAGGGCTCGTAATGATAAACTAAAATTAAATCGCACTTGGCCAACGATTATACAAAAAATATGTTAGTTGACTAACATAAAGATTATGTATTATCGATTAATAATCAATAATGCATAATAATAGGTGTACTATTTTTTCTTTATTTGTTACACTTATGGGACTTGCATGCATAATATATTTTGCGTTGCCAAAATCTATCCCAATAGTTCCTAGAATAAATATTGACCATATGATTCAATCAGGATATGATAAAAATGGCCAGGAACTTGTAACTATCAAGAATAATATAACTCTTTTTGAAAACATATGCAGTTTTTGGAATACAACTAATGATATTTATTACGATAAGATAACGTTAGAATTCACTTCTAATGCAGAAAATTATGAACAAATGGTTATCATAACGTACTCTATCATCGTCATCAAATTTGTATTAGTTTTTATACTTTTTATGATTGCTGGGGCGGCATTTTCAAGATCGTCAGTTGGAAATGTAATTATTATGCTAAGCGTTTTGTTTTTAGGTACATCTGTTTGCCTAAATTTGTTTGCACTCAGACAATCTGTAACATTTAATAATATGTTGATGGTACCAAATTTTGATATTTCGGGTTATAGTTCATCGATGCATAATGAGAACGTTGTTAAATTTAGCGATCAAGATGAACTATTTGATTTGATTGTTAGCAATTCAACTGAATATTTGCATTTTACCAAGTGCCAAAAGGAAGATGACATAGATTTGTATCAAATGTTTGATTTAGTTTTTGTATTATGTTCAATGATCTGTTTAGTTGCCTTGTCGATGATGTATGTTGGAAAAAAATATGATCCATCTAGATTTGATGAATATTATACAAATTTTACCGAATTAGACCATTATAATCAAAAAACAGGATGCTTTGAACCATATTCGCTGATAATATGATAAAGAACAATTGTATTAATCATAACTTATGACTAATACTATAAAAAAATTGAAAAATAAACAACCATAACAACAGTTTATTATGATAATATTAATAACGAATGGATCTAAATTCTATGCATTGGGCGTGGCGAGATTTTATCAAAAAAAATGGATACATCTCTCTTGAAGAATTTTGTGAAATGACTGCTAAAGTAGTATCTCTTATCAAAAAAGTAAGAGATGACCCATCAGTTCCCGTTAAAAAAATTGTCGAAGAGTTCGAATTTCCAAGCATAATTTCAAGTCGCACTAAAAATATGAATGCAAATGATTTTGAATCAAAAATAGATCATATGATTTCGATATTTGGTTTGGACACGTTTTGCCATTTGTTTAACGATGTTGTTGTCACTGGTAAAGATCATCTTTATGATGAATGTTTAAATAATTTGTGCGAGAATGTGGTTACGATTATGGAGAATGACGGGATACTAAAAATTATCAAAAAATGTACAATGATTCATATTGTATCTTGCGATCGAATGAATCTTGATGAAGAAACTCTTTTTGAATTTGTCGTCGAATGGATACGAGCGAACAACGAGAAAAACCCAAAAAACATTTTGGATAAAATTAGATTTGGCACGATGAACAGCAAATATTTGACCACAGTTGTTTATGACGCAAATTTAACACCGTGCGAAACTATTATCAAAATAATTGCTAGCAAAGATAGAGATCTAGATAGAAACAAACGTAGAAAGGGAAAATTTTCTCGTTTTTGGTTAGCTCCGCGAAACGCAATTGTGCCCGGATTTAGACTCTTGACAAAGGAAGACACTGAAATGAATAATTTTATAAAACGGTTCGATCAAAATGTTGAAGATAATAAAGGAATAAAGGCGTTAAGAACAATATCCGCAAAGCATGGATCAAATATATATATCGATAAATTTATACTACGAATTGATGATCAAGAAACATACTATAATGAAAATTTTGGCGCTCCTAATTCAATATGTTGCATCAATGTGGATAATAACCGATCTGGTGATATTGAGGAGGTGCAACTGGAATATGTACCCGTCAACGAATTATCACCAAATGATATTTGTATATTTGTTCGAAACAACGTCAAATTTGATAAATAAATGAGTATTTATCGGCAAATTTTCAAAAATAATGACTATTATTTTTGAAAAATATCAAATTGAAAACTCATATGCGTATCAGGACCTAAACGCAAATGACCGATTCTTTCTACTATCATCTCTCCTTCTTGGGACCATTTATAAAAACCTTAGGTTACAATAAAACGAAATACACATGCGGTAAATGGATTTCATTTGTGTAAATATAATTTTTGATTCGTGTGCTGCCTACTTGTTTTAAATGTAAATATTTTGATTTGTGTTTCAAATATTTCTGGTTGGTCCATATATACATATCCAGATAATTTATTCGGATATAAATACTTTACCAATATCGCAAATTTGAGATTGAATCAAATTCAGTGATTTTTATAGAACCCAAGTATAAATTGTGCAAATTAGTAAGTTGTTTTATTTCTTCATGTGGTGGTTCGATAAAATAATTGTGTCTAACGGTAATAGCAATTTTATCGCAAGTAGAAAAAGAAGAGACCCCATTGATGGTGACATTAATACCATTTGGAATGACAAACGTGTCCACTCCGGATCGAAATCTTATCTTTTCTTTACGTGAAGAAATAACCCAAAACGCAAGCGGTAATGTTTTCTTTTTATACAACCAAAAACTATTAACAATACCATCAACTTCGGGTTCTGAACAAAAAGTTCCAGATGGTAAATCAACAGGTGTTCCGGCTGGAATAATAGTCGTTTTGTCCCAATTTTTATTTATTGGATCGTAAACATTTACTATTGCATCATTTCGTAATTCTGTTGGGATAGTTGGAATTGATGCAAGAGGTGCATACAATACAGGAATAATGACGTTATCATATCCATCATAAGCAGGCAACGGGGTCATTGGATGATAACGTTTTCCGTTAGCAAGAATAAAATCAGATTTTAGGGATCCAAAGTCTATTATATTTTGTTCTCGCTTTTGTTGTGCTTTTGGAAAATTTCTATCGAGTTCTATCAAACAATCGATATGTTCAGGATTCGTTGGAATAACAGGATTAGACACATTTCCATTGATCATTCCGTTCCATATCTGTAGAGCTTCAGATGATAAATAAAATGGTTTGTCTAGTTCCGGTCCCTGCATTTGTTATACCATAATAACATTGAAACAATCTAACTTTTCAAAAATCAATTTTTTTAACCAACTGGTTATCACAATCTTCATCATTATAAATTAAAATGCTCGGTCATATTAGAAAGATGACAGAAATAACAAAAAATTTTAAGAATTGGTGTGGAAATATTGAAAACAAAGGGGCAATAATTTATTATCCAGTCGATGATATTGAGCTCAAAAATTTGATATCGATGGCGCGTGATGGTGGCGATAAAATTCGTGTAGTTGGATCATCTCATAGTGCATCCCCGACAATTTGTAAAAGCAATGAAAAAGTGATGCTGTTATCCCTCCATAAATATCACTTGCACGACAATGATATTACTATCAATGATGATAATACTGTGACTGTAAATGCGGGATGGACATTGGGAAAACTTTATGATAACTTGAACATCGGTAAATATTATTTGGAAACACAGCCTGCGAGTAGTGCGTTTACGATCGGAGGGATTGTTACAATGCCTATTCATGGCGGACGTCTAGGGGCATCATTAATAGCTGATTCGATGACGGGGATAACATTGATGGACATGAACGGCAAATATATCAGTAAAACAGATAAAGATGAAGATTTTGACATATATCGGAACAATTTAGGTATTTTTGGAATTATTACCAGTGTTACATTTAAAATACAACATATTGAAAATTTTCATATTCATATTAATTGTCATTCAGACGTGTTTCAGGACGATGGGCATGTCAATCGATCAGCAGTAGAATCCAAGTTTAAAGAACTCATTATGGCCTGTTTCGAACCTGATGTAAAATACCATCATTCTTTTTTAGATTTTCATAACAACACTTGGACTACAATTGATTGGATAGCTACTGATAAAAAACCAAAGATATATATTAATACACCAGAAATAAATGAAATTAAGATGGCCAATGTTGTAGAAGAATTCCATAAATACATCGTTCCAAATTATCGCAAAAATAAATCCTATCTCAAAATGTTGGGCAAGATTTACATGTTTTCGATTGTTGCATCGATTAAGAAGAACTCTTTCGAAGATCGTGATATGTTTTGGGTTAGCACAGGAACTCGTGTTCTTTTCATGTCCTATTTCATTCCAATTCACACTGAAGATGAGGAGTTGGATATGACTAAATTGTACACTGCACTAGAGGTTGTTATGGACACTGTGAAGAAAGGGCAGGCATTCAACGTTGATTTCCCATCTGACATTCGTTTTGTTGTATCAAGTGATAAATCAATTGTGTCACCTGTTTACAAAAATAAGAAGACTGTTTATTTGGCAATTGATTTAACTTGTTCTGCTGCGAATATTAATTTTGAAAAGAAATCGACAGGATGTCAGATATTAGAATTTTTTCATGCAGATAATCATGATGAATTGAACGATGATTTCCGAAAGTTCTTTGCCCGAATTGAACATAAATGGCTTAGTCTTGGTGGGATACCTCATTTCGCTAAAATGTTTGGCTTTACAACTTCCAAACAAAATCCATTCGATGCTAATAAAATAGAGAATATCTTTTCAGCCGAAACTAAAAAAATACTACAAAAAAATGCGCAACCTTTATTTGTAAATAGTTTTGCACAAAAATTGATAACATAAATATATGTTATTAATTGATAGTAATAAATGAATCACACGCTTGGATATGTCAAATTTGCTGACGATAACGATGTAGCATATTTCCCTGTCGACATAGCTCTTGTGCGCGAATGGTTTCATGAATTTGAAATATCGATAGATACTTTTTCTGATATTGGATTTGAAGAACATAATGGTGATGTGATAATTAATTATCAACCAATGAACGTGTTTTCTATTTTCAAAAAATTATATTGTTATGTGTATTTTAAAAATGTACCAACTTATGATGATACTAATTTAGAAGAACAAGTTGAGTTCATACAACTGGTTTGTAAGTTAATGACTAGCGACAAAATAAGTAAGATCGTTGAAGGTATTAATTTTGATAAATCACTATGGTTATATCTTCCCAATTTAGATTTCGACGCAAAAAATTATTTTAATGATGATGCTAAAAATGTGATTTGCCATAGTATATGTAAATTTCCTCCAAAATATGATTTTGTCGTGTTTTTTAATTTTTACGATCTGCAATGGTTCGAAAAACCATCTGATATTTACATGACATTGAATTGTTTTGTCAGAGACGTTGAAAACAAATGTGAATACGAAATAGTATCTATTGATGATAAATGTGTTATGTTATACAAAAAACATTATGTATATGAATCAACTACAACATCAATACACACAATTAATGTTCGTTACATGAATAATATTTCTGAAATGAAATTAGCAAAACCTGAATGGAGTCATCACAAATGCATCGAATACAAAAATAAATATATGAAATACAAAAATAAATATCAGCATTGCGACAAATAAATTCTTGAATGCAAAGATCAATATGATATTGATCTTTACATTTCAATTTTGAAATATAGAGGCAGATGATCGGATGGTTCATTATCGTTTGGTATATGCACCAAACAATCCTCGCTGGGAATTAATTCTACTTGAGCATTAATCCAGATAACATGATCGAATGGCAAGAAAACTGCTTCTTCGTTGATCTTCTCGCGAGGCTGACACCAACTATCCAACGATACTTGCTTGAATTTATTGTCGACGACTATTTTGCTAAGAAGACCGGTTGGACTTAGCAGATCGTTAAAATCTCCACAAACAACAACTGGTAAATTATTTGTCGCTAGACTTTTTATCTTCTTAAAACATGAATCCATTTGTGTTTTACGTATTGGTTCTCCTGATGTTAACCCAGCTTTGAGATGAACATTAACTAGCAACAGCGTTTTATCTGATCCCGTAATTTGAAGAGTTGTGAATATGCCATATGAATTTGTATCATTTTTTATGCACTGTAATTTCTTTTTCCATAAAGTTATGTTGCCAATAACGTTATTTCTTTTTTTACTTACAATATGGCGGACATGATTATAATCCGTGAAATATTTCACGAAATCGTCATCAATTATCGCGAGTTCGACTTCTTGTAGGCAAATGATATCTGGACCGTATTTTGTTATTCGTTCACGAATTAAATTTAGTCGATATGTCCATGATAATATTTCAAGATTTGTAACATGCGAGTATCTGTCTTTGATATGCGGTTCGACATATCGTTGAGCTAAAGTATTATATGTTATCACTTTTAGAGACTTCATCATTGATCAACAGTTTGAATATGTGTGTTTGGCTTTTTAAAATTCAATTTTTTTGATTATAAATAATAGAGTTGTCATATTAGTTACGGAATGCAACAATTTTTGATTGATAGTAGGATAGGATCATCATTCAAAATAGATGATATATCGAGTGTTGTTAATATCATAAATGATAAACAAACGCTGCCAGATACGGCGATCATAATGTTTAAAAATGTTTATAAGAACATTGACGAAGAAGAAAGAGATGAATTATGTGATATTGTTTTTAGCAAGTGTGAAGAGAAGGATTATTTTTTCCAACACCTATTAGTTAAACAGTTAAGTTTGCGATGTTTGAGAGAACTTTTTAGACGCCGCGTTTGTTTGAAAGAATTCTTTAGACGTCGTGTTAATTTGGATGAATGCATTATTAGGTCACTCGATCATTTTTTATCCATAACCAATAAAAAGTTATTGGTGAAATATGTAGACACATACCATATTTATGATTCAAGAATTCATAAATATGGAATGCACTTGCTTATGATATTATCGCACGCATATGAATTTGATGATATTACAACTGCCGAGATAATAGTTTCGGATCCTACTTTTTGTAAAAAAATTTCTGTTTTGAGTTTAGTAGGCGAATCTTGCAAGAAATTTTTAGAACTAAAAAAGTTTTTTTATTATGTATGTAAAAATAATCACATAGATTTTTTGCACGTACTATTCAAAAATCCACGTTTTTTATCGAATTATCAAAAAAGAGATCAAGATTATATATCTAAAATATCAATTGGTGATACACTTGAAATAACAGATCATCCAACTTATTTTGCTACATTGAACGGAAATATAGATTTGTTACAATTATTCTTCGTAGATTATGCTAATGAATCAAGCGGATATATTGCGCTACTAAACATATGCACATTGTTGCAACAAAAAAATTCTCTTTCTTCTAAAGATGAAGGGATATTGATAGCATTGCTCTATCGAGGCATTACCTGTGATAAATTTGGTAAATTAATACATCATATATATGAAACATATGAAGAAGTTTGTATTGAGAAATATTTTACTATTGATTTATTGAAATCTGCCCAATATGAAATTATTGTTGAAATCGCAAATCATAAAAAAAGTAATCTCTATAATCAAATTGTGATCGACAATGTGTATACGATAAATTTATTAGGTTATGTGGTTTTCAAATCTATGAAAAATATTGATGCTGTTAATGATTTCACCGCTTGTGATAGTTTTGGTTCTAGTGATAGTTTGTCAGACGACGAAGATAGTTTTATTGATGATATCAGATTTGAACCTGCGACGAATACGAATAAATTATGGCAAGAAGCTAATTCAATATTGTTTAAAAATCAAATACCCATCGAAGACATCATCAAATACTACGTCGTAATCAACAATGTTAAGATGTTACAACTAATAAGACGTAAATATAAAATTAACTATTCTGCATTGTATTATTCTGTCGTAAAATTTGCGCACATTCTGGCAAAAAGAGACCCCTTGTTATATTTTATGTGTCATCTAGACGTAAATCCACATTGTAATAAGATAGTGACAATCATTTGCGGTAACAATAATGAAGGATTGCTTTCAACTATGCCAAAAGATATGATTAAAATCATTATTGGTCATCTACTTGATGAACTTTGGATGACAATATGGCATTCTTAGATTGTTATTAAAAAATTGATTTTTTAATAACAAACAATAACATATCTAATAAGATCATAAATGGATCATCATGAAATTGTTCGTGTTATATTTTGTTATCTTCCTATACCAGATCAACGGATGTGTGTTCAAACATGTAAATCCTACCAAAATTTAGTTATCAATGAAATGAATGATAAAATGAAAGAAATGTTACAAAGATCATGGACTTCTTCTAAAAAATATGGTCCGTTAGCTAAATTTACGTTGGAATTTTTGTATTATGGATATCATCATCTAATACCTCGACATTATATATTTGATGATAATCGCATGCTATATGCTGATCATCCTGTTTTTGAACATTGTGTTAAGTGCAAGTATGATAAAACTCTTGACTTTATGATGAGGCTCTCGTTAGAACATAATTTCTTATATTACGAAATATATGAAACAATTCAAGGAGCTGCTGCAAAATATGACAGACTTAATATATTGCGATGGATTTTAAATGTGGCATTACGATTTGCATTTCAACGAAATATATATGATGATTTAACGTGGGATAAGATTCCAGATGCGCTAGTTATGATGTCTCACGAAGATTTAGAACCTATATTTCGATCGATGATGTACAGTCACGGAATTCCGCGGCACCAAAAACGCGACATTGCTATCCGAAATTTTAACAGTGAAATATCTGAATTTATAACAAAGATCAATTCGTTATATAATACAGGGGAATACATAAAACTTTTAGGCATGATAATATGAATCATTTATCAATAAATCATATTATATATAATTATTTTGCCATTAATAATCATATGAACTGTCACATCGATAATTTTATGCCCCAATACTTTGAATCAAAAGTTATGTTCAATGCCAAAACGAAATTAGACGTTCAAATTCAAGGCAAAGGACTTAACCAAGTAATTTTGAAATTCTTGTTACCTGAACTGCCTTGTCCGCTAAAATATAAAGCCATATGTGTTTATGACCTAATTAAAAAAATCACTCTTCGCATTGGTGGTAAAATATTTCTCAAACATAATTCTAAACAGCTAGCATTATTCGATTCTGTAGAAAGAAATTCTACTAATTTGCGAAAATTGATCTGTACGAATGATAATCAAGTGTTATACCCAATCGATTTATCTTACTATTTCAAAAAATGCAACATTCGATCATCATTGGATGATTGTATTAGATTATCTGAGTGTAAAAACTGCAAAATAATATTTGAAATTAAAATGGGTTCTATTTTGGATTTGATCCAAAATGTTGATGGATATTTGGATTGTGGTAGTGTAATTTTGCACGGCGATGAAAGTGCAAATTTATATGATCGTTTGTGTGATTTAGATATTGATGATGCAATGTCTTACGTGTATTTTTCAGAACCGGATAAAAAATCAATTCTTTGTTCGAATGTGGATAAAATTTTACCGGAAAATGAATTAGGTAACGATATCCGCACTTGGTTTTTTGATAATGTGTTTGATCAATATTTTAAACGAGAACAAATAATTAGCCAACAACATATTTGTTGGTACGGAGATACATTAAAGATCAAAGATGAGCAATTGAGAACCCATCGATTTCATAATATCGGCAACAATATGAATGTATCAAAAGTGATAATCTATTCAACAAATTTGCATTTAATAGAAAGATTCACTATTAATACAACAGATAAAGCGACTGGTGAAAGCTGTAGCATCAACATCGAACCTACCGAATTCAGGAAAATTATGAACTATAACAGCAATTTTAACGTATTCAACCACGTTGATGCTAAAGATCCGAATACAGATTATATTGATGACGATAATATATTATTTTTTAATCTTAATACCAAGAAAAATCAAGAAATATCATTTGATATTTTATTATCAAAATCAGATGAAGTGTTCGTATTAGATTATATTTACAAAACATGGAATGTAATAGCGTACCACGAAGATTATTTGGAATCTAGATTTTTATAAAAAAAAATTGAATATATTATTTTTAGGCTGATCCATGTATAATATATACATATTACACATGGAATTATACGATCTTTGTTTACGTTTGAATCAAACCGTTCATCAACAATTCAGAATCAAAGCAAAAAACAATGGATTTATGATTGCCGTCTATGTTAACGAAAACGTACATTGTTACGTTTCGTTGATCGAAGGGCAGAAGAAGGAGGTGACATTTACAGATCCAACTGTTCGCTATTTGGAGCATGAGAACGATGAATACATTTATCGGAAAATCATTTCAACGTTACCAACAACGCCAAAGTTATAAAAAAATTGATTTTTGAATTACCAGTAATATCATTGTTTATAATTCAATAACAAATCAAAAATGTTAGTCATTCTCTTACTTTTATTATTATCCGAGTTGGGTGCTGTTGATCATGGAAAATCTCATTCACGAGGACACGCTAAAAATCATCATGAAAAAATATCTTCGCAAGGAAACGTTTGCAATATGACATTGTGTGGGAGTTGGTACCAAGATTGTATTGCTGTTTGCACATGTCCTTCTGATTGGTGTTTTTGTTGCGCTCCTTGCTTGGTATGTTTAGATAATGGGACAAAATGGTTTGACTGTTGCGCCTGTTATGATTTATGTTAAATAATTAAAAATTAGTTATTTAACATACGAATAATATTCCGTATTATTATGATCAAGACATCTTTCGGAAGATATTCAAAAAGTCCGTTTGCATTTATTTTTGAATTGATGATAATGATAAAGTTATGGAGTATAACTTCTTTAAAACATAACATACTAGAATCATCGATAAATTTTTCGAGAGATTGTTTGAGGTTTTCAAACTTGACCGGTTTAAAATTCCTATCAAAATAGATATCTTTATTTGCATTGATTTTGATCGGTATATTTTCGCTCAGTCTCAGAAAATGATGAATATCAATCGTCGCATTTTGTTGAGCTAGATCAAGTTGATTAGATATTTTTTTTGCGATCGATTGAAACATTGGCCACACGTCGTCATTTCTGGGCATGTAATTATGTAATAACAAAATTATACTAGTAACATATATCGTTGGATGATATTCAATCGTTTTATTGTCACAAATATATTGTTTCAAAATAAAAGATGTTATTCTAAATATTAAATTTTCAACATCCTGATCAGTTTTGTTCAGATAATTTTTCATGATGTCGCCTATTTTTGGTGATTTTATTTTTAACAATTCATAAAGGTGTTCTGTGTTTGTAAGGGTTATATCCAATTTTCGCATCATTTTCTCTAGCTCTTTTTGCGCCAGTATCCGTTGTAACTCTTCATTATTGCGTTGAATCGATGATTGTGCATTATTTTTTAAATCTTTTTGGTATTTATTCATGTTCTCTTCGCGAATTTTGCAAATAGTTGTTTGGATCTCCCCATATTTGTCATCAAAAAATCCTGGGAACATGAAATCTATTTCGCTACACATCTCATATTTGTCACAAGATGTTATTATCGAACTAAGTTCATCAAAATTTTCTTCTGATTTTAGAAAAACGAGCATAAATTCTCCTATCAGATGGATCTTATCTATGATTTTTATGTTTCCGTTATCCGTTTTGAATAAATTTATGAATTCGATCTCGCATCTGAAGGGATTGGAAATAATTGCGCAAGGACAGAGTTCGTTTGGATTAGAATCGACATATTTATGGATTTTTTTAGTACCCATGATAATTGTACTAGATTTTTTTTCAAATTCTTTATCAGCACATGCCCTATCTATTTCATATGCGGCCCTTGTACTTGCTTCATCATTTATCACTATAATTGGTTTCTCTGCGTATACTTTTTCTATCTTTTTAACCTGTTCTAAAATGTCATCTTCTGGTTCATCCTGGATTGATTTTGTTGGTTTATTTTGTTCTTTGTTTGTTTCATTTTGAATATAAAAAAGGTTCTCTTGAATTGACTTTGTTGGTTTACCGTAATACGTTTTCTCTATTTTTTGAACACGTTCTTTATATGTTTCGTTTTGGATTGATTTACTAGAATGGCGACCATATATCCACCTAAATTCTTTCTCTAATTTATAACGTTCCATCGCTCCGATAGATGTCACGTGTTCATTAAACGGAGATACATATGGGTATCTAGCATATTCTATCATTCTTTCTATTATTTTGGAAATTCCTAGTTGCTGAAAACAAACACAATCTGCAGATTTATGACGAGATTCAAAGATACTTTTTTTTGATAAAATGCAAACAAATGGAGATGTTTCCAAATAGAATATGCTTTTAATTTCCGCATATCCTAAATGATGCCAATATTGATCGATACTATCCTCTTTATCATAAATACGAAACAATGTTGCGTACTCCCACTCGAGTATTCCTAAATTGATTGGATGATTGCCACTATAATATAAATTGCAACAATGACCACCGATTAATGAACGAGTTACAGTATGCTGCGTGCAATCTAACGGGGGTTTTGGAATTGCCTCTTTAACGCACATAAATTGATAAGCTATCATATCTCGTAACACTGGCATAAACTCAAAATCCGAGAATTTATTCAATATGTTAATTCCAAAATTATTGGTAACGACAGTATCCTTCGTTATAATACATCCTACGCTCCCAAAAATAAACGCAGAACGTATATTAATCATTTTGGATATTTTATTGATTGTACTTTCAAACTTATCTTTTTCATGGTAAACGCTGCAATATAACAGATACCCGTTAGTGATAGTGACAGGATCGATTCCGGCATAGGATACACCACGATATAGCCCGTCTACAAAATAAAAGTTGTGACTAATTTTCATTTTATTAAAGACATATCGCTTCGCACATACCTATGTTTATAATTTTCAATTTTATTTTAGATATATCAATATCTAAAATAAAACGCAACATGAATTAAGATCCTCTGCACCTCCACGAAAAGCCAATGAAAGTGCTAATAATTCCTCTGTTTTTCCCATCATTTCCGACAGTTCGTCCTCCCGCAAACATAGCTTATTAATAGTTTCGTGACACATTTTGATGGTATCATCCAAATCTGATCTGATAGCCGCAATTTTGTCAACACTATTTATATCTTGGTATTCGTTTAGTATCTTATCAAAGTTAGTGACAGATTCATGAACGTACATATGCATTATTTTATTCATCAGCGTCAAAACGATTCGTGCAGGGTATTCAGTGTCAGTGACAACACTAACTGCAATATTACCAGATACACTGGCGTAACATATGACGTTATTATGTTCGATAGATGCAGATCTACCATCTGTGCATCTTTTGGCTGTTTCAGTACTTACAAATGCGCACAGATCTTTGATGGTTGATTTTTGCCAGAAACTAAAGCTAGATAATTCGTACGATGGATGTAAAAGGGCAGAGTCATCTTTTGATTTATTAATTATTCCAACACTGTAAACGTGAACCATTATATAATGTGGAGATTTATTTTTATTGCGCAGATATTTTAGTTATTTTTTGATCAATTTTTTATTGTATGTATGCTATCCAGAGTATTGATGAGATTTTGGACGTGCCAATATTGGTCCATTCATTTGACATCAAGAGATTTGTGGAGATTTGCATCGAAGAGACTTTGAACGTGGAAACATTGGTCTATTCAATTCGACATCGAGAGATTTGCATTGACTAGACTTTGAACGTACCAACATTGATCTATTCGAAGCGTTGTCGAGAGATTTGAGTTGTCAATATGCGCGAATAATATTTTTAACAGCAAAAAAAATGAAATAATAAATGCTATGATATTACACATATTAACATGTTGATTAAAAATGAGATATAGACTAACACCGTATTGTATTTTCTTGACAATATTTACTATTTTCATCATATTAATGTCAACAATACCTCAACATGCCATAACTAGATACGATCCCATCGACGCGACCGCTGTCTTTTTCGCTGTTAACAAGTCTAACGATGATATACCTGGGTCCACATGTAGTGTAAAAAATTCCGACAGTTTATTATCCGAATCATGCAGGATCTGGAACATGTCTCCAAATGTGCACAAAATTGTATATCCCAGTACGTTCTGCCAAAAACCAAGTGGATATGACATGTATGTCCAAATCATAATCAAATATATCGTAGTCCAAATGATTGGCTTACTTTTCTCAGCAACAATGTTAATGTGTACGTCGGTGACATTCCATCCAGCACACCGAACAACGATCTTCACAATGATCCTATTAATTGTTTGTGGCATATGCATAGATATTAATAGTTTAGGTAGCAAGAAGCTGATACATTTGTTTGGTGACGGAGAAATTTATAACGTTCGAGGCAAATTGTATGATTCGTCCCCTTATCATCATGAATTTTCTAATCAATTCGAATTGATCGAAGGATTGTGTGATCTCATTTGTCATTATGATAGCGTCACCTTCGAGATATGCGAACGTGCAAATATAACTCGATATGGTGCAATGATCCCTAAACTATTAGCGCTACCGTTAGTGATCATATCAGTTGTTACTATGATTCTTCACGAACGCCATAAAAAAGATGAAGATCTAACAATCATACCTTTAACAAATCATGGAACGCAATTTACACTAATTTGATGATTAATAAATTATTCATCATCAACTTCTGTCAAAATTTTTTGAATTTCTGCAGCAAGCAAAATTTCTAATATTTTTTCTTCCAACTCTTCTTCTGTTTGTGTAGGGGGATCCATTGTTGATATATTGCAGATAAGAAGGAATAACCTAGAAAAATATAATTCAATTTTTTTAGACGATATTATGAAATAAGGTCGTCTAAAATAATTATCGAATATCTCTGCGCCCAACAATCGTAAAATCTGATAAAGGATACCAATTATTGGCGACTCCAAATCAAATTGTATATCACTATTCGATATATGATAAAAAAATAAATCAGGAGGAATGTACATCCATTTTGCAGAGATCGTTATCGAGCTGCATAAAACAGATAATTTCTTAAAACAATTTTCGAATACTACATTTTTTTTAGGCGGTTGATTATAATATTCGACAACCAGATTATTCAATAAGTGACACGACGTTTCATCATCAATAGGTTCGATTAAATTTACCATCTCGTTAATAAAATCGATACTCCTAATCGTACAATTTTGAGCATATAATTTTTTTAGTGCTATGGTCAGCATCTCACTATTAATACTAGAAGTCTCAATCAACATGTTGATAATCACAATACTTTTGGATGCTAACAATGTAACAAGACCATCAATGACGTCAGTTTGCATTTTTGATCGTAGATAATGATTTGTTAGCAAGACGTTACATTTTCATTTTTTTTATTCAATGCATAAAATGAGTGATAATGATTACTTATTTTAGTCAATACAGCCTTGAAGGATAGCTGGATGATCGGATAATCCATAGAGACATGTCATTATCAAAAACAATCCCAAATATGGGCACGTTGCGTATGTTACAATGAACAAAACGAAAAATAATAGAACTCGGAACATATTTATCGATGAAAAAATATATGAGTATTTGTGATTCTCTAAAAATCATTTTTTTTTGCGATAAAAATTGATTTTACTAGTCATAGCAATATTTATCATCACAATTGTCATCAAAATGGAACGAAGAACGAAAATCATTTTGGGAATTACAAATTTGAACTGTTTCTTTTGCGGTTTGATATCGAATTTTTATCAAAATGGCAAGCTAGAGATTCCAAATAGGCTCCACGGTATCATACATGTAATTGTGAGCATGTTATGTGGTTACATTGGTTGCAATGCTGTTTTATTTGGCAAATTACCCGCGTTTGCGATTATCAATCCAATAATTCTATGTTTGTCGTTGAATATGCTATTTTCGAATAAGATATATTTATTTGTTGTTCTAGAAAAAATTGAAAAAAATAATAATATAACATGCGGTTGATATTGAATGTATCAAGCGGATGGACGTTTCCAAATTGCACGGAGTAAAGTTAATAGCAGGAAGATCAAATCCCGAATTAGCTACAGAAATTTCCAAAAAAATAGGTGTACCATTGGTTCCTGTTAAATTTGTTGATTTCGCAAACACCGAGCTCAATGTAGAAATCGAAGAATGTGTCCGCGGGTTTCATATTTATATCATTCAGTCAGGATGCGCATATGGAGGAAGATCTGTAAATGATCATTTATTTGAATTATTTGCTATGATCAATGCATGTAACTTATCGAGTGCAAAATCTGTGAATCTTATTATGCCATGCTATGCGTATGCTAGGTCTGATAAAAAAGATGCACCACGAGTACCAATTATGGGTGCATGTATTGCAACTTTATTGAATAGTTTGGTTGTGAAGAGAGTGACCTCGATGGATTTACATTCGGGACAAATTCAAGGTTTCTTTTCACGAGATCCCGTTGATAATCTTTATGCCATCAATACGCATTGTGATAATTTGAAAAATAGCATCTTTAAAGGATTAACCGACGAAGAAATCAATAACAAATTTATAATTGCATCTCCAGATGCTGGGGCTATCAAACGGACAGAAAGTTATGCGCAAAAGTTAAATATGAAATATGTTGTCATGCACAAACACAGAAGTTACGAAACTAAAAATACAGTTCTTAGTACAATACTCATTGGTGCCCCTGATTCTGTCAAGAACAAAACTGTCATCATTATTGACGACATCGTTGACACGCTTGGAACAATGATATCGGCAGCGAATGAATTAAAATTAAATGGCGCGAAAGATGTAATACTCGTCGCAACTCACGGTCTTTTTTCTGGAGCGGCGATCGAAAAACTTAACACATGCGATATGATCACAAACGTAATTGTAACAAATACAGTCCCTCAAAAAATTAATCAAGAAAAATCATCTAAAATTTCGGTTGTTGATATTTCTCATTTATTTGCATCAACTATTGGAAAATTACAAACATGTGATTCTATTTCTAAATTGTTCTGATAAATTTAATGATATACAATATCATTAAATTTGTATGTTCTTCTGGTTTGGTAGTTTCAATAACTCCTACGTATATCAAACAGGGAATAAATAATCCCAATGCTATTAATTTTAATATTACGGCCGCATAATACAAAAAATTATTGTCAAGAGAACAACTAGATAAATATACATCTACATGGGACAGTGGTGAACCCATATATAATTTGCAGGCTAGTTCGGATAGCTGAAATTGATCATTTATAGCCATTCTGTAACCAGATACGTTGAGATAACCTTTAACATCATACACTTCGCCATACGACATCGCATGTAATTTCTTAGTGCTGGATAACGAAAATACGTCTATATATAACGAAGCTAACAGCAAAATATTCAACACACTTATCAATATTTTGCTACTTAAGTAGAACGTCGAAGTCAATTTCAATGTCACACATGCTAACACTATCCAAAACAATAAATTTATAATGATAACGCCAAACATAATACCAACGTATGATTGATAGTTTTGATTATTGTACGGATCACAATCGCTGATGGTGTCTAGAAAAAATGTGAATCTCAATGTGATTTGATATCTATCGTTGCTCGGTAACTTATTCCATTCATGACAAGTAATACGAACCATATTTGTCTCTTTATCGGAAAATTCAGCCCAATATGTTGTTTTATTAAGGACATCAAGATATCCTGATAAAGAAATTGGATCTACTGTCCCTATGCTATATGGGATAAAGATAGAGAACGCGATATATATTATTGTTGATATACCTAATATTGTAACTTTAGTATCAGTTGAAATCATTTATAATTATCAATGGTAATCGTATATTTTGAGGATTTATTTTTCAATTTTTTAATTATTGGCAAAAATTATAACTATGAACATATCGAATGATTTAATCGGTTATATGTGCATTTTTTTGAACAATTATTGCAAAATACAGTTTTTATCAACATCGTCTGGTATGCATTTGATAAAAAATTCAGTATTTTTTGATGATAATATAGCATATGATGTTGTAAAGAATTTGTTTTATTTTGACAGATTTAGAAACATTACGACAAGTTCGTTGATATTTCCAATACACGTGACACATTTGGTGATTGATGAAAATTTTAATCAGGAAATGATCGTGATACCATCATCTGTAACGTATTTGAAATTAGCAGACTCATTTAATCAACCGATAGATAAATTTATCATGCCATCAGTCACACATCTCACATTTGGAGATTTATTTAATCAACCTATCCTACATAAGTTGCCTGATTCGATAACACATATAATATTTGGTCACTCTTTCAATCATTCAATCAACAACATAATCCCATTATCAGTTATCTATCTCGAATTGGGTTCCAATTTTGATAGAAGTGTGCAAAATCAAATACCCAAATCTGTTACACATTTAATATTCGGTTATATGTTTGATCAACCTATACAAAACTCAATTCCGCAGTCTGTTACTCATTTAACATTCGGTAACTATTTTAACGAATCTATCAAAAACAATATCCCTCCATCGGTTGTCTATCTTAAATTCGGTTATTGTTTTAACAAAAAAATAACCGATATTCCCCCATTTGTTAAATATTTAGAATTAGGTGGGACATTTAACCAATCAATTGACAAATGTATTCCACAATTTATTACTCATCTAACGTTTGGTTCCAAATTTGATCGTTCGATTAAGAATAACATACCCGAGTCTGTAACTCATTTAAAATTTGGCTATCATTTTAATCAGCCGCTTGAAAATTCAATACCTACATCTGTCACTCATTTAGAATTTGGAAATCTCTTTAATCAATCTATAAAGTCACAAATACCTGCATCCGTTACCCATTTAATATTAGGCGGTTATTTTGATCAAACAGTACACAAAAGTGATATATCATCCGTGACTAATCTTACGTTCAATGGAAAATTGGATAAAAATAGCATACCAGGATCTGTTACTCATCTAACATTCCACGATAAATTTAATGAGCCGATTAAAAAATATATTCCGTTCGGTGTTACTCATCTGACGTTTGGTTATTATTTTAGTCATTCAATTTATGATAGCATTCCCGGTTCTGTTACGCATTTAACATTTGGTTCGTTGTTTAACAGGCCCATCAATGGATGTATCCCATCATCTGTTACTCATCTAACATTGGGTACTAGTTTCGCTCAAAAAATAAAAGATAATATACCATCGTCTGTAACCCATCTTACTATTCGCAAAAAAAGTTACAAAAATATTCCCTCGTCGGTCACACATTTATATGCATTTGACGAATTTGGCAAAACTACTTTAACGAGAAAGTTTGGATGGGATATAAAATAATAATTGAGAACAATCAATATTATAATGTCAGCATTATACGTATCAAACGTTCTTACTACTATCACAAATTTTTTAAAATTACAAGAATTTTTGTCGCTCGGCGCAATAAACAAAAGTGTTAATGCCGTTGCAATATGCGTCGTTGCACAGATCCAACAAATTAAACTAAATCATTCGGATTTGATAATTCAAAAAATGATACAAGGCTGGAAATTCACCAAATTGGATTTAAGTAATACAATGATCACCGATAATATTTGTGATGATATAGTTCATTGCCGTGAATTGACTGCGCAACATTGTTACAATATCACTGACAAATTTATTGATAAGATTCCGAATTGTTACATTCTTGATATATCTTATTGCACTAACATTAACGGATCGTTTGTCAAAAAAAGAAATGATTGGGACTTTTTAAAGTTGTCTGGATGTTTTTTTATTGATTCTAAAAATTTGAAGAAATTAAATTGTTACACACTGGATCTATCAAATACGATAATATTGCACGAATTTTGTAAAACTGAATTTCACGAAAATCATCCATTTGTATCTGCATTAAAAAGATGCAAAAACATACATGTGCAAAAATCTCAAATTGAAACGTATTCATATATCAATAAACTATTAAATATTTTATCGGACAAGATCGTTTTTAAAAATCCAAATAATGATAATAGTAAAAATATAGTAATTGGGACCGGACAAAAATACATATTGTCATGTACTGGCGTTTATTATGAAATACCGTATGCATTTAATCCTCCTTGTTTCGTTTCTATTTGCGAAAATGATGACAACAACATCGACGCATCCATTTCGCAATTAAAAAAATATTTATTGAATAGAGAAACATATCTTCGCAAAATTATTACTATTGATTCAAATTTCATTTCAGAATATCATCGTAAAAAGGCAGTGTTATCTGGTTATACATTTACGTCAACATTTATTGGACTAATGGATGCTGTGAAAGAAATGTTAACATATTCGTTAAGTTATGAGCTAATTACCAATGGATTATTTTTTCGAAGATATTTAGCAGGGCAACCAGGGGATACCGAATCAGGGTTTTTAGGTCCTGATTATATTGATTCTATGTTTTTTACTCCCGGTATGACGGGAATTTCTCCGAACGTTAACGATTACGGTTTCTTACGTTCAGAATACGAAGTTGATGATGTTCGCATGATCTATCAAGCTCCTAAATTAGATCTGGAATGGAAATACACCAAAAAGCCTTTTATTGATCACGATAATACTTTATATAATCTCATTGAAATGATAAATAGCAGCAAAGATGCAGAGATCTTAACCAGTGGTGCTTGTTTTTATAAATACAGAAATTTTGGTAAATCTAATCATAGCATGCTAAAATACATGGATATTAGGAAAACGATGGAGAAGGAATTCATGCCGCAAATGTTGACCAACGATGAATGGATTGAACAATTAAACGTGGAGACGGTGGAACCACTTTCGTGCGACGAGATTAACCTGCGTATCAATGATTATTTCAAAGAAACAAGAAAAATATATGACAAATTTCGTGGTGGATACAATACTCCACTTCCAACTTTGTTAGGAATAGTTTTACCACCGCCTGATTCATGTGTGTTCATTCCTGATGTTGTTATGGTTCGACGTTATGAAGACGTCGATGAAGGTACTATGACCGATTCCGATGACGACAATATGGTACTAGATATTAAAAGATTTCAAGAAGACGTTGGCGTGCCGATAAAAAATAATCAGGAAATTAAAGATAGGTATCAGCGGCAAAATGTCCCAGATGTTTGGTTTGATGCAGCGATTCCCCCAGAATTATGGCACATGACCCTCAATAAAAATTGAAAAATAAAATCATAAGTAAACCCATATTATATTATCGTATAACATAATATGGAGCGAAGAGCATCTCTTTCGATTGACGATATTAAACATTTAACTTCTCACTTTAGGAGACAAATTAAAAATGCATCAATTGAAATGATAATATGTGTAACCCCAATACATTTCAATGACTTGCGTATATGGGATAATGAACTTGATATTCTTACAGAAGGTGTAGACAAGTTAAGAGCGCAATACGTCGCATCTAGTGGACAAAATGACGGACAACTGACTGAGTTAAAAAATTTGATCATGAAAATCCAATCAATACAAAATTTGATCGAAAGGGTCAGGATAGTATTTGAAAAATCGGATGACGACAAAATCACCGTTGAAGAACATGTTAAAATTACGTCTGACTTGACTGCTCAATTACAAATCAAAGAAGAGATGATGGTAGAACTTCGTAAAGATAAGGATGCTGCTGATGCATTGTATTTATCATTTTCGACTGAATTGATGGCGACCTATAACAATCATCTGGAAGAATTTGCGGCATTACGGGAAGATAATCAAAAGAAAAGTGATGAGATCACTAAACTTTTATCTATGGTCGAAGAATGTGCGGTATTACAAGAAGATAATTTAAAGAAAGATAGTGAGATCACTAAACTTTTGGCAATGGTTAATGCAACAGAGATTCCGTTCGCGAAACAAGAAAGGCAACTGGTTCAGATAGAAAATTTGAAATCGGAAAATGAAAAGATGAAGCAAAATATTAGCGATTTATATGCGTTGTCGCATGCTAAATCCCTTGAAATATCTCAACAAACTGATAAAAATCATCATCTATCTGCAACGGGAACCGCATTGAATAAAAAGTTACGTAAAAAAAATCAAGAAATTGAAAAGCTGACCAACGAGAATAAAAAACTTGTTGCAGAACGCGAAAAAGCAAAAGCGAATCCATTTGCATATGGATTTTCCAAATGATAAAAAATTGATTTTATTATTATTACTAATAACATCGTTGTTAGTTATAATAAAAATGTTATCATTTGATGATCTTAAATTTACCAATAAGAAAATGTTCAAATCGGTGAACGAAGAACTTATCAATGCGAGATATCAAAATATAAATTTTACCATAATGAAATCGAATGGATATGTTGACATCATTGCATTAGAAAAAAATCTTAATCTAAAATCAAAAACCGCAAATCATAACTTACAAAATTGGATCTTGAAAGAAGAAACAATCAGTTTGCTACAAAAATATGCAGGAAAATATAACGTTAAATGTGATCAGGTAATGATATACAAAAAGAATGAAACTGGATATTTTTTGTTTTGTCCTCCTGCGTTGGTCTATAATTATGTTGAAATGATGATTCCTAAGTATCTAGAAGTGACGATTCATGTTATGAAACAATATAATGGTTTAGGATATGTAAATTTGGAGAACTAAAACGTTTTAGTTCTCCAAATCGGTAACATTTTCGGTGCGATTTTGAATGGACTAATGATTTGATATTACGTGTTCAAAATCTCGCTAATACAAATCTCTTGGCAGTACTTTGAACGGACAAATATTTGAATATTCCAAGTCTCGTCGATACAAATCTCTTGACAGCACTTCGGATGGACCAATATTTGCACGTTCAAAGTTCTGTCAATGCAAATCTCTTGACATCATTTTGAATAGACAAATATTTACACGTCCAAGTCTCGTTGGTTCGAATCTCTTGACAGTGCTCTGAATGGATCAATATTGGCATGTTCAAAGTCTCGTTGGTTCAATATTGGGACGTTCAAAGTCTCGTCAATGCAAATCTTTACAAATCCCTTGACAGCACTTTGAATGGACCGATATTTACATATTCAAAGTCTCATCAATGCAAATTTCTACAAATCTCTCAACAGCACTTTGAATGGACCAATATTGGCACGTTCAAAGTCTCGTCAATGCAAATTTCTACAAATCTCTCAACAGCACTTTGAATGGACCAATATTGGCACGTTCAAAGTCTCGTCAATGCAAACCTTAACAAATCTCTTGACAGCACTCTGAATGGACCAATATTAGAATGTTAAAAGTCTTGTCAATGCAAATTTCTACAAATCTCTTGACAGCACTTTGAATGGACCGATATTTACATATTCAAAGTCTCGTCGATGTAAATTTCCGTAAATCTCTTGACAGCACTTTGAATGGACCAATATTTGCGCGTTCAAAGTCTTGTCGATGTAAATTTCTACAAATCTCTTGACATTGTATCAAACAGACCAATATTTGCAGCTTCAGGGTCTCGTCGATGAAAATTTCTTGACTTCAACTTTGAATCGACCAATATTTGCACGTTCAGCGTCCTCATCATTACAAATCTCTCGAATCTTTCAACATAAATTTGGACAACTAAATATTTTAATTGTCTAAATATTTATTTCGTGGTAACGATGTAATTTTCGCCAAGATCAATGCGACATACGTTTGTGAAATAAACGTTTTGATATCTTTATGCAAATTCAATTGTTGTAATAACATATATATGTGCGGGATAAATATGTTATCCGAAAACGATAATTTAATATGTGGTAACGATGAAATATATGGGGATATATCCACGGCGCTCGAATTTAACATCAATATTTTGTTAAACAAATTAACTCTCTCTTTAACTTTTTTTTCAGACGTTTCAGCTACTTCACACCATTCATCGTTAAAGTCGCATGTTATTGAATCAAAATGATTTTCTTTATCTGCCAAACGACAAATTTCTTGTTTTGACATTGTAATGCTGTATAATAGAGTTATCCTAGTTCGCTTTTTAATTTTTCCAGTGTAATCATCAATTTGATAATCGCATACACACAACCCCATTTTATTGCACCATGTCAGCAAACTTATCAAACCACTTTTATGAGCATCTAAATAGTATCCAATCATGCAAACTAAAAATGTTAAATGATTCAACATCATTACCATGTTTTCCATAAAATAAATACACATACAAATAAACAAATAACTACCCGCTAATAAATAGTTTCTATTATTCGCATATTGTTGTACATGCACAGTGTTATAGAATACATAACATATAATTGCAATATCGAACATGGCAACCAACATTGCTAAACTACCAGCGCAAGCAAACATATGATACACTTCACGCAAACATCCAAAAATGAATATTGCAGTATTGTGCAAATTACGCCGATCGTTGAACGTAGATAATAACCAAACCGAATCAAAAATAAGAAAGTACCAATCTATCAGCATATAAATGAATCCAGGATGCCATAAAAATACAGATAATAACAGACTTATTCCAATAAACAGATAACATTTTGGCCAAAAACCTATATTATATATTTCATATTGTATGCCAATTAACAAAAAAATGCCAGATATTTTGATATACCAACTAATAAAATCAGATGGTAGATATTTATGCGTAAGTGCAAGAACCATGACAAACGTTTCAATTTTTAACATTCGTGAACTTGCTTTTTCTTCGATATTCATTAAACTACATATAATAAAATGTATAACAACGAGAACTAACAAACATTCAATAGTGCCAAATATAGACATAAATATGAAAGGAAAAAGTGCGTTAAAGTAAGTCCAAAATATAGATTCCATTGCTTTGATAATCTCGAGTTATCGTAAGACGATTACAGATTCAAAAAATCAATTTTTTATATCTCATCGATTACTAATATGATCAAATAATTATTTGATCATATTCGTGTGAATAACAAAGTTTTGACTGTTTTGGGAATGTCTGCTAAAAATATTCTGCCAGAGTAAGAATAAAATGTTAGATCAGTAACAGAATCGGGTATGCATCCACAGATGGGCATATTGAAATATTCGCCAAATGTTAAATGTGTAACTCTTGGTGGAATGGCATCAAAAATGACACGATTGAATTTTTTTCCAAATGTTAAATGTGTGACTGATATCGGAATAGCATCAAAAATGGGAAGATTAAAATCATTACCGAACGTTAAATGCGTAACTAAGGATGGAATATGACCACGTATCGGTTGGTTAAATTTATTGCCAAAAGTCAGATGGGTAAGAGTCTGAGGTAGACAATTTTCTATTGATCTGTTGTCATATTCACTAAGAGTCAGATGTGTGATTGCGGAGAACGCACAAAATTTTAGCGTCGCATCCCTGACAATAGAGCAAGGATTAAAAGTCAGACAAGTCACTGTTGATGGTAATATTTGGTCAAAATATGTGTCAACGTTTAAGTGCGTTACTGATGGTGGCAGATGTTGATAGATTGGTTGATCATAACGTTCTTCGAGTGTTAAATGTGTGACAGATGATGGTAAAAGTATTAGAGGCTGATTAAAATAACTTCCAAATGTCAAATGTGTTACTGTCGGCGGAATAATACTTAATATTTTTTCCATATTCGATTCATAATATATTGGTTCATTAAACCATTCACTAAAAATTAGATGTGTTATATTCGTCGAAATTAGACAACGTATTGGACAATCAAAAAAATGTCCCAAATTTAAATGTGTTACAGATGCAGGAATACATCCATCTATCGGATGATTAAAGTAAGATCCAAACGTCAAATGTGTCACTGATGAAGGAATGCAATCAGGTGCAAGTGGAGAATTAAAACAATCACTTAATTCTAAATGAGTGACGGATGATGGAATATTACCTGGATCGATATTTTGGTTAAATACGCATCCAAGACTTAAATCTGTTACAGACGATGGTATGTAATTCTCGATTTTATGATCATAAATCCCTTTTAATCTTAAATGAGTTACAGAAGGAGGTATAATTTTTTTCGAATTTGTACCAATCGGTCCGTCGAAAAAAATATGGAGATGAGTAACAGATGAAGGAATTTCTAACTTTAAAAAATTCTCAAAAGAATGACCAAAATATAAATGAGTGACGCTTCTTGTAAATCGACCATCGCTCATAATATTAGTAAAATTATCAAAATAAGGCAATTTTTCAATCAATGAAATATCAACTACATCATCATACATAACATTATTTTTTAGAAAATGCATCGATGTACACGTCGATAAAAAATATATTTTCATCATATCACTAAGCCACTTGCACAAATAACAAATAATATCTTTATTGATTTCCATTTGTTTTAATAATCAATATATCAATAGATTTAGTTATTCGATTTTCAATTTTTATATCATATCATCAATCACATACAATATCTTAGATAATTTGCGTAGTCGCGGGATAATATCAAAGTTAAAAAAACATAAGAATGAGGATTGCTAGAGCTTTCAAAAAATAGGATATTGATTTGACCAAAATATTTATCGAAAAATGTGGTCAACAAAGATTCAGATTCGGTAATTTCGAATGATTCTGTGTTTGCATCTTTAAAATAGTATTGTTTGAATGACAAAATGACATCCTGAGTTTCTGTATATAACTCGTTTGAGTATATCAGATTAACATGATCTTTGCAGTATTTTAGATATGTACCTTTGTATACAGTGCTGATGGCAGTTAAACCGGAGTTAGCTATGATGGCAAATTTACAATTGTATGATTCTTTAAGTTGATTTTCAAGTTTAACTGCAGATTTACAATTGTATGATTCTTTAAGTTGATTTTCAAGTTTGACTACAGATTCAGAATATCCTCTACTGTATTCTACGTTATCTTTTATGATAAGGAATATCATTTCTTCCATTTGAATTATATTATTGGAGATGGGCAACGATGATATTATCTGTCGTATTTTTAACATATTAGTGATGTATACCGAATAGGAAAATAAACGATCAATTTTTTAAAAATTGATTCGCAAAATATTATGTGTATGATTCATCAATAAAGGTCAAATGAAAAGGATATCCGATTTGCCATTAGAGTTACGGCGTCTATTGTTTGTTTATCTCCTGATTGCATATCGAAAAGATGATAATATGTGTGCGATTAAACAAATTTATAGCGATATTCCTATGCGCGCGTTTATACCTATCAAAATTGATAAAGGGTTTTGGCAGATGAATAATTTGGAGTTTGATTGTTATGATATGACGCGATTAACTATCTATACTGGAAGTTTTATAAAGATGAATTCATATACGTTCGGGATATTCATAAAAATTATAGAATATCAACAAAAATTAAGATATTCAAAAACGTATTTCAAGTTATCTTCAGAGTCTTTCATCATTGAAACAATAGATGATCCAAAAGATGCATGTACGATGAATATTATTCGTCCATCTAGTTTTGATATTTATTTAGCTCCTGTGATTCCACAAATAATCGAGGTTGACATAACCCAATTTATGGGGATGTTACCGCGCATCGATCGTGGCATCACATTTCGTTTCAAAAAAAACAGACTAGAATTCAAATCTGCAAAAAATTGATTTTTAATCTCATTATTAGATAATAACATTAAAAATAGATAATCAATAATGGAATCCACCGATACATATTTTCTAAAACAATTAAATGCGCTTAGCAATCCGACTATAGACGAACTAACAACTTTATTTAAACAGATCGATGATGCGCGACATTACGAACACATCTTGTTGATGTTGACGTTATATCCAAAGGAAACAAATATGATTTATGAAAGTTTGTCAAATTGTAACATCACTATCTGGATAGGTACATTCACATCTGAAGATATTAATGCGACTGAATTAATGAACAAAGTTAGGAATATTGTATGTAGCGCAGATCATAAAAATGCTAAATTATCGTTACTGATCAAACAAATAATCAATAATTCCGTCAAAAGCGCAAAACGATCCGTAATTTGTAATTTCATTTCAGATCTTGATATGAATAATTCAGATTCAGATGATTTTTCAGATTCAGATGATTTTTCAGATTCAGACGATGGAAAGTTTGTCGGTGTGCCTCCAAAACGATCAACAGAAAGTTCGGAATCGTCTAGCGAATCTGAAGAGGATACGATGATACGAACTCTGAGAACTTTTGAGTGTGTAGATGCTGACGGTAAAAGTTATGGTCGTTTTTCTGGTATGACTCCAAGACAGGCAGCCTCAAAAGCCTTGACGAAACTCGTTATGGAAACGAAAAGAAAAGGAATGCAAATTAAAGATGAAACTCCGATTGTTATGCAAGATGAGAACGATAATATGTTCGGTTATATTGCATATCGGACAAAATTAGATGAACCACAAAAGTTTTCTATTCTTGATAACGCTGGCAACGCAAAAACAATCACATATCATTACAGAAATGTAATCAAAAAAATGAATTCAGAAAATGATACCGAATATTAATGACGTTTTGATGAAATGTTATTAATATCCTAAAATTATTTTTGTCTTGCTAGAAATACAATCGATTTGTCGTTTGAAATTAGCAGGCAGTCTTAATTCTTCTACACTTTCTGGGATGCAATCTTCGAGATATCTACTAAAATTTTTGCCAAATGCAAGATGAGTCAATTTGGATAATTTGCGAAGACGTTTGATTGGCCTATTAAATTTATCGCCAAATGTCAAATGAGTTATAGATGAAGGAAGTCGCTCGATTATTTGATCAAAATATTTTCCAAATGTCAGATGCGTTAAATTTGGCGACATCGAAAGCCAATATATAGTTTGATTATAATTCTCACCGAAGACCAAATGTGTTACGTTTTTCAAAGGTTTGCGTATTTCTTGGTTAAAATATTGGCCAAATGTAAGATGTATTACGGAAAATGGGATATAATCATTTATTTCTTGATTGAATCGAGCGCCAAATGTAAGGTGCGTTAACTTTGATAAACTAGCAAGACATGTTATTGGACAATTAAAATCATCTCCAAATTTTAATTGTACTAAATTGCATAATTTAATTGTAGTCCTCATTGATCTGTTGAAACGTGCGCCAAATCCTAAGTGTGTGACCGACGTTGATATGTTTTCGATACATTTATTAAAATTGCGGCCAAATGTTAAGTGAGTAACTGACGATGGCATTTTTTGGATATTCTGGTTAAAATAAATGCCTAAAGTCAAGTGTGTGATTGACGCAGGAATATTATCAATAATTCGATCAAATAATATACCAAAAGTCAAATGCGTAAGGGACATAGGTAATGCATCATCGATTGGTTGGTTAAAAACATCACCAAATGTCAAACGTTGCAAGGATTCTGGCAAGCTATCAACAATTGATTGGTCAAAACATTCTCCAAATGTCAAACATTTTAGCGATTTAGGAAGACAACCTTTGACATTTTCATCAAAGCACGCACCAAATTGCAAATGCGACACACTATCGGGAATGTCGCCAACAGATAATTGTTTGTTAAATCGTTTGCCAAAAGTAAGATGCGTAAGAGACGATGGGAGACGATTTTGGATAAGTTCGTTAAAATAAGAATCCAGAGTAAGATGGGTGATTGAATTTGGCAACACCTCAGGAAATTCATTGTGATATTTTAAATTTATGTGGGTTACTGAATCCGGAATTTGGAATTGGGATAAGTTGCCGTAGAAATATTCCCCAAAATCTAAAAATTGTGTAGTCAATGGTAAATCATGATTTATGTAACTATCAAATAACAGATATCTTAAACGATCACGATTACAATTTAAAGTTACATGTGTAATCGGTACTAAATTAAACGTACTTGTGTTCGCGATGCCCATGGGCATATGTTTAAACTCATGATGAATACATTTGAATTGGTTGATATATAGGTCGCAAAGTTTAGATGATTCTACCATATCATAATACACAAACTTGTATTTCAATTTGTTAAATGTTTTTGACACTGCAGAAAATATTATCTTTTCTTTGTTAGATAAATAATCACCAATATGCAATAGTATTTCTTGTGGCGTTACTAACATTTTTAATAATTTTGTATTAAAATAAACGTTCAGGTATATATTTTATCAATTTTTTATAACGATGTTTATCAAAGATAATAAATTCCTGAAGAGAGTCCGGAATGTTGTCATATTGATGATTTAGTATTTCATCCATTTCATTATAATCATCTACTATAACGAGACGTACAATATGATCAGAGATAGTGTTCGGTTCAAGATCAAGATGGGATTGATAAACCTTCAAATGAGTAATTGTTTTTGGCACATAATCGAATACATTGAAGGAATCACCATTTTCCAATGATAAATGTGTCACAGTTGCAGGAATTATTTTTTTATAACTTTTACTTAGCGTATGATATAGCTTGAGAGAAGTAATATGTGCAGGTATATCTAACGTTTCTAAATATAGAAAAGCATACATGTAAAAAGTGAGATGATAAATGTTAGGACACATAATATATACATTTTGTAGGTCTTTGCGTTCATAAACAGATAAATGTTGAATAGACGGAGGTAATGCTGATATATTTCCCAATCCGTAATGTGCACCAATATGTATTTTAATAACTGTATCCGGAATATGTAGCATCTGATTCGAAATAACATGGACAGATTTAACACATCGCGGCATTATGTTTTCGCCATTACTTATTACATTCAAAAAACTATCAAAATAAAACAACGATTGAATCTTATTTACATATACCTTTCGTCTAAAAAATACATATCTTTTTAGTTCGTTTGCAGATTTTGTCACAGATAATAGCAATAATTTGTCTTTATCAAACAAATGATCACAAATACAAAGTAATAAATCGTTCATCTTAATATGTTTATTAGAATAAAATGATAGATAATATATTTATCATTTTTTTCGTTTTATTATCACTTTGACATGTGGTTGAAATTGATTAAAATTATTTGGACCATTGTGATGCAATACCACATATTTTATTGATGGTAGAATGTCCCCCGTTATTATTTCTTCAACATTGCTGCTGATAGTTAGATGAGTGAGATTATCATTATTCGTTCTTGACATATTTGCGATTGATTGATGAAATTTCTCGCCGAATATTAAACGAGTTACGCTACTGGGGATACATTTATCGATTGGTTGGTTAAAGTTTAGACCAAATTTTAGGCTGATCAAATTCTCTGGCAAAATATTATCAATTGGTTGATTGAAATGATCTCCGAATTGTATTTTTGTAATAAATGATGGCAAACTTTGTATTGGCAGATTATATCTAGTACCAAAAATCAAACGTCTTACAGATGGTGGCACACAATCACTGGAAATCGACGTCGATCCCCAGCCCAAACTTTTTATGCGCAAATTGCAATTTTTGATTCGCTCTGGATTACCTTCATATATTAAAAAATCAACAGAATCAGGAACATTACCAGACAGTTCTTGATCAAACGATTTACCAAATCCAAGAATCTCGACAGATGATGGTATGAGGTTGTTGATCTGATGATTAAATTTTTTAGTGAAACAAAGTCTCTTGACAGGTGGGATGTTGCGTATAGGCTGGTTAAATTTGTAACCAAACAATAGATCTATTAATGATTCCGGAAAAATATCAAGAGGATAATTATAACCTCCAGTGTGTATATATTGCAAAGTATGAGGCAAGAAACCATTGAGTGGTTGGTTAAAATCTTTGTTAAATTCGATGTGTTTTAGAAACGGTGGCAACTTATTTGCAACAGGTTTGTTGAAACGTTTGCCAAATTTGATGTGAACAAGCGAAGATGGAAGGTTGTCTATCTCTTGATTAAATGCTTTTCCTAAATAAAGGTGCGTAAGAAAAGGTGGCAAATCTAATGGTTTGTTAAATCCTCTGCCTAAAAATAGATGCGTAACACTGTGCGGAAGATTATCTAACGGAGAATTAAACGTATCGCTAAAATGAAGGCGTTTTACGAATCTTGGTGTGTTAATAAATCGTTTAACAAAATAATATGATACGGCAAAATTTTCTTTGTACAATAAATCTTGTATTTTGTGAGCAGCGATCGCATGTCTATAAATGAATTTATATTTAAGTTTATCGAAAGAGACAGATATTGATGAAAATATTAATTTTTGGTATGTGGTTAACGTATCGCCAATTAATAACAATATTTCTTGAGGAAATAACGATAACATTTTGTTACAATATCAATATGTTAACATAATAAATATATTTTATCAATTTTTATTGACAACATACCATATTATCAGCATAATAATTATAACAAAAAGTAATAATATTATCCATGTTTGGCCATTAACTAATTTATTTAGAGGAGGTATCTTTAATTTGAACATTGCATAGTCAATTGCTCTCGGTATTGCGAATATGTATGGCATTGCACGATCAGTTTTAATAATCGGTGCGTATGATATCCCTTCAGATTTAAGGATTTCGTTCGCGGCACTTATTCCGCTCTCTGTGGCTCCCTCCATACAATATATCGACACACTAGTATCACAAAATGCCCCACTGAAATAAAAATTAGGGATATTCGTTTTCGTCTTTGGCCTTAATTTTTTTGTACAAGTATTATTCGCAAACTTTGGTTCCCATGTATCCATCTTCCCATCTTTAAATTGAAAACTATCCCACAACTTGTAATAAACAGGAAATAGATCCTTGAAATCGCTACCATCTTCTACACAAACGTTAACACCAAAATTAGGCTCTTGCTGAACTTGGTACCACACTTCTAAAGCTATTTCGGTTGCGTTACATTCTGTAAAAGGTTTGTTAAATAAAATTCCGTTCAAATCAGATACACAAATGCCAAGTGACCACACATCTCTTATATCGGACCCACAATATTTTTCCAAATCAAATGTATCTTGCCAAACTGTTCCTTCTGGCTCGATGATTATGCCCCATACGCAATTAGGTAAATATGCCAAGGAATATTGTCTTTGAAAAAAAGAACGCTTATCAAAATAGAATTGGATAGAACACTGAATTTGTCTTGACAATTTATGCAGTGGTTCTAAGTTGCGGATCATTTGGTCAGAGTTCCATAACTCCGCGTTTTTCTTTGCCAAATGAAGAATACTTTCAACTGGTAACGCAGAAATGAAATAATCAGCATAATAAGTTTTTCTTTCTCTATTAATAATCACATTAACACTTTCTATTTCGTTATCTATCATGTTGATATCTGTAACAGTCGCTAAAGTATGTATTCTGACCCCCATTTTTCGCAAATATTTAACCCATGGATCAAACCAAGCGATATTCGTTGGCGCATTGGTAACGTATGCATCTCCGTGTGGATAAAATGGATTGTAATTGGTGTTGAATAATATTTCAGCGGCATTATTAACGTCATAGATGCTCGCTTTGTCATTATCAAATCCTAAAAATGGACCTAGGCAGCGAACAACCATTTTATAAGTTTGTTCGTCAATATTATGGGTAGCGAGATATTCTGACCAATTTATGCATGATAGTTCTTCAACATTTCTTTCGTTGCATGACGTGAACCCTTGCAATAAGATATTAATCAACGTCAATCGATCCTTCCATGATATAGTGCTAAAATCCAATCCAAGTGGCATGTCTTTGTCACATCCCGTAGATTTACCACGCAAAATAGGCACCAAATTATTGAAAACACTTTTGTCTCCATCAGGAATTTGTTGCAGCAAGTTGATCAGATTGTTATAGTATCCGCCACCTGTCTTTTGACTACCAGAAAACACACGCCAACTATACTCTGACGGGCAATCGTTACCCGCACTACTTCTTGCTAAACCGCCTACGATATCATTTCGTTCGAATATTGTTACATCAAAACCTTTATGAATTAAAATATGGGCAGCAGTGAGTCCTGCAATTCCGCCGCCTAATATTATAACTCTCATTGTATCCATTATATAATATATTATCAAAATATTTGCAAAATGTAAATATTTTAATAATTAGAGGAGCATCATTATGCGCGTGTTCCAATAAGCGTGAGTATGATTGTCAAAATCTTGAACACACATCATCGCAATGTCCTTTTTAGTCTTGGTTTCTCCGCATAATATTATTAACAAATTAAGAATAATGTCGCATAATTCTGATGGAAAATTATCTGTCAGGAGAAACAAAGCGTAATGGCATGATTTTAGGATCTTAAATCGCGATAATAAATGACGATGTAACGTTGCGTCAGATGTATGATATATGAAATTATTATCATTGATTTTGTCGATCAGTCCAGAAACGCATTTGCTGTTCCAATTATCTTCGTGATAAATATGGATAGGAGTTATCATATTTTGAGTTTCATATTGCATTAACGACTTGCCATTATTCGAGATGACAACGGCATTATGTTTTTGAAAAATATCTATGGCGTATTCCAACGTGTAAGTATCTTTGTCAATGATTTTATTGTAAATCAGTTCAATGTTTGCCACAGTTTTTTCATCGCGAACAAAAGTAAAATCAGTATCCATCAATGTACCCCGAGGACCATTGTAACAGAATAAATAGTTATGGTAATCGGTTTCACGTATAAATGCGGAATACATATCAAAATGATATTTTCGCGGCATTGCATTGTCGAAAACATATACATGATTAAATGTATTTTTCTGAATAGTATATATCCGTTGATCAGATGAAAAACATCTTTCTGGTTCTCTTGATATACCGTATTTTGCTTTTATTTTGGCGCATATATTATCATATATAAGCTGGCCACGTACGCTATTAATTATTTTGATATTTGTTTTTTTACCTATGCTCTCTAAATCAAAGAATGGTAGACTCATCTATATTACTATATCGTTTAAAAAATAGGTTATTGGCCTTAATGATATCAATTTTTTTGAATAATTATTCAAAAACGTTGTATAACGATAACATCACATACAATATTCTGCAGCGCAACTCCACTGGCAAATCAAATTTATCGTCGGTCATGATCATAAGAACGAAATATGATAGTTTAATAAGATCAAATCGCCGTATCAAACTGGGATACAACCATTCCTTATTTGGCGAATGATAGGCACTATTATTATCATTTATTTCATCGATAATTTTTGCAACATTGTGATATGAAAATGGATCACGCCAATAACGAAAAGGATATGTTCCAAAGTTTTCGCGTTCATAGTAAGATAATTTGCCATTGTTAAGAGCGATAATTTTGTTCGAACTAAATATATTTTCGATCTTATCAAATGAATACAGTTCAGGATCAATAAATTGCGCATATATTTTTTCTAAAGCTGGCTGTTTAAATTTTCCATTAAAAATTGTAATAGATTTGTTTTTGATAGAACTATCATCGCGGATTTCAAACGCATGAGTTTTAATAATTTCACATGGAGCTTCATTGCAAATATATTTTTTATGAAATTTTTTCTGAAACAGCTTTTTTATGTGGTATGCAAATGCAATATCATACTTTTGGGATATTATTTTGACATTCGTATGTTCTATCAATTGAGATTTATCAAATATGTGAATGCTCATTGTATGATATGTTGGTAATATATTATTAACATATCATTTTGTTTATCAATTTTATTTTTGTAAAAAGTAATAGTCTCGGCAACAACCAGGTGGAATCTCCCATGTTCGCATAATTTTGTCAATATTTTCATCATTGTTATGCAACTCTAACAATTTAGTCAAAATTAATCTCTGGATATCCAAACAATAGTCACCTAAAACAAAGATTGCAAAATGGTATATTTTTAAAACATCTAAATGTGATCGCAAATATCTGCGCAACGATCCATTGGGGACATGATAGACGCTTTTATCTTTATCGATTTGTTCAATCAATGTCGAAATATGATTATAATTAAGATGATTGTTATGATATGAGATAATATATGTGTCCACATATTCTAGTTTGTGTGACGCGATCAATCCATTATTGATCACAATTACGTTGTTTTCTTTGAATGCTGTCAAAACATACCCAAACGGATAGACATCTTTTTTGATATATTTGTTATATATTTCTATTATGTACTCGAGCGATTCTATGTTGCAAAAAAATATAATCGATGCATCTACCTGATTCTGATCCTTGGCTAAATAAGATATCAGATAACAATAAAATCGATCACTTTTGATCAAGTATAGATATAATTCCAGATATGATTTTTTGGTTTTTGCGTAATTGAAAATAAAAAGATGATTCATTGCTTGTTCCCAATGAGCACCTCGGGCAATATCATCCACATTTAGACATGACACACATGCATTGACCGCTTTTATCCCGCGCCTCCCCATTTTTGCGCAAATATTATTCTGTAATATGTTTTTAGTACTATCTTCAATGATATTGCTAATTATTTTAATGATGCTATTTTTAGTGATACCGGCAAAATCAAATTGTTCTATCTCCATTTGTATCATTACTAATTCATAAAAAAGTATTAGCGTTGACGAAATCAATTTTTTAAATAAAATTGATACAAAAAACATATTAACAGGATCATCAAATACAGCATTATCAACAATGGACGAACTAGAAATTTCGATTCAAACAATGGTGTTGGCTTTTACTAATAATAGAGGTTCTAAACAATGGGCAGATAGATATATTGCACCTATCGATGATAATAAAATTGATAATATTGGTGATGGATTTATGCAATCGCATAGAAAAATTTATTATTCAGAAATCATGAAAGATCTTGCATATATCAAATTTGCATCAGATGACTTGCCCATTTATGAACCAATTAATCTTGGATTATTCAGCGAACGTTTCGAAGAATTTATGACCATTCGCGATATGACAAAAGATCTAGAAATGGAATATTACAATGAACATATGATAGTAAGTTACCAGCCAATATCAATGTTGTCTGCGTTTAAAAATCTAAAAAAAATTTGTGATTTTGCAGATGAATCAGAATTTGTCACCATTGAATCAATCGAGGAAGAAATAAAGTTGTTAGAGTTATTGTGCAAGTGGGGTAACAAAGAACAGATCGAACACATAATGAATTTCATAATTTTTGAAGAAGAACTGTGGGTAACATTGTTGGATAAAAATTTTGATGCTAAAAATTACTTTAGTGAAGAGAGAAATCTAAACATATGTAAAATTATTTACGAAAATCATCCAGAATTGAACGAAGAAACATATTTGCATTTTTATGGTTTTGCATGGTTTGATAATTCGCCTAAATATTTAATAAATTCATCGCATAACGTTGGATTACCAAAACGACGCGTTCGAAATAAGATGACGAAAGATTGTTATGATGTGGTAGGTATTGGAAAAAAAGTGATCTTATTGAATCGACAAAAATTTCAGCCGTTACCTGAAGTAAAAAGTTTGTTTGATACAGACGATTTTACCAGCATGCATTTTAGTTGTTCGGAGGATTCTTCTTCAAGTGACGAAGAAAACATTACTACGGTTAATTTTAGAGCGATAAAATTATCAAAGGAATTGATTAATGGACAGAAGATTAATAATTTTATTATAGATGTAGTTAAGGTTCATTTTGCGTATAATATTGTTGATATGCAACTCATCGAAACGACTAATTTGAGTCGAAATAGTGTGAACGTAACATATAAATCTAAAAGTACAGGACTCGTGTCAAGAAATTATGGTCATAGAGTAGATTAGTAAAATGATTATCAAAATTTTTGATGATCATTTTAATTAAAAAATTGAAAAAACAACAGATTCATGTGATCTTGATAAAGTATGATAATATAATGAACTCGCGATTCGAAGATTTTGCGCTCCCACAAGATCCGACGCTCCCTGAAAAGAGTCTAGATTTTGGATATGTTAAATTCTTGTCCGATTCAAATAATCATTCACCAACGTATGAATTGATATGCATTGATACTATGAGTGCGGAATTCGATGAATTCAAATTATTCCGTGAAGCAACTCAAGAATTAGAAAATGAATACCACAAGGGTTTGATAGTTATTAATCAGTTACCAATGTCGTCACTTTTAGCGTTTAAGACTCTTAGTAGATTTGCACACACAAGGCAAATGATTGGTAGTAAGTTAGATGAAGAGCAAATAGAACTATTACTATTATTATGCAAGTTAGCAAACAAATATCAGATCAAAAAAATAATGAAAGGTAATATGTTCAATAATACTATTTGGGCAAAATTATTGGATACAAATTTTGATTTCAAAGACTGTTTTTCGTATAAATATAGAATTGAGATTTGTAGATTGATCTCCAAAGAAAATCCAATAATTCCAAAAGAAAGATATTTAAATTTTTTCGGATTAATATTTTTTGAAAATTTATCAAAGTATGGCGTTCCAGATTCATATAGTAAAACACATGATACAAATCAAAATCGTATGCATGACAATATTTCTCAAATAAATTATTTAATGACACCTCTTGATGATAAAATTATTTTATCCAATCCGCAAATTCACAGGTCATGTTCTATGCCTATCAATAGAAGATCACTCAGATATCTAACTAGTTCTGAAGAGGATGCTCAAGATGGTCAATCTTATGAAGTATTACCAAGATTATCGACTGAGAGTATGAACTTTGGCGTCGTCGTTTATAATTTTATAATTTGCGATATCAACGTCCATACTCAAAATGGCGACATTATTATGCAAATGATCAAAACGACTCTGAATGATGGTTATTATTCTTTAGTTAGAGTTCATCATGATGATTTTAGGAAGTTACATTCTAACGAAGCGTATACGTTTAATCAACGCAGAATCTCATTACAGAGATCATGGGATATATATTGTGAGAAAGGAATATATGTACCTCCAATAAAAGAATAATTTTTGTTAACAACGATGTTTTTAACAAAAAAATTGATAAAAAAACTAGCTGATGAGGAGTTCAGAGTTAGTAGATAAAAATGAATCCTGATTTGACTTATGGTTATGTAAAATTTGTCTCAAATGATTCTTCTCCAACGTATGTCCTCGTCTGTCTGGAGATAATGAGTCGGCAATTTGAAGAATTTAAGACAATTAAGGCAATGATGAACGAAATGCAGTTCGAATATTGTAATGATTTAAAAGTTCTCAATCATTTCCCGATTGAAATGTTGTATGTGTTTAAAATTCTCGTTAGATATGTTACGATTCAGCATATGATACCTATTGATTCCATAGATGAACAGACAAAGTTGTTACATCTTTTGTGCAAAATGGCAAATAAGAAACAAATTAATCAGATATTGTGTTCGTTGAAAATTAATCCGGAAACATGGATAAGATTGTTAGATGAAGGATTTGATGCAAAAAATTATCTCGATACGAAACATAAGATAGATATTTGCAAATTTGTGGCAGAAAATGCGAATTTGGATGAAATGATATATATTAATTTTTTAGGCCTACCATATTTTGAGAATTTGGCAGACTATGAAATAATGAATTATGTATCTTTTCCACGAAAACGTGTGTATGATAAAACGACAGACACTTTTTATGATATTTTGCGTGTGAGAAATTACGTTGTTTTATTTGGCCAGAATGATCATATTCCAGAAACTAGAATTGAATCCTCCAGTAACGAGGATATTAGCAATGAATCAAATGGAGATGAACTTGATGATTTGCCAACAAATTTGAATGATCATATTATTAAATTGTCGTGGGAAATGATACGACATAATAAAATTTATAATTTTCTTTATGATTGGATTGATGTCTATTTTGCAGGAACTATTAAACGATTGATCTTGGTAGAAAGTACTAATGCGGATAGATATACGTATTTTTGTGTCAAATATGCAGCCGATTATAATAAGATTCATCCTAGCGGTCTTCTATTTAAAATTGGTAATTGTCCGTCCAGTCTAAAATTTTCTAGAATTCTTGGTCTGGCATATAAAGAATTTTGCCGCACAAAAATATACGTATCTCCAACGATTGAAAGCACTCATCCAAAATCCTCTGAAAATTGAACGTTCAAAAAATATGTATTATCTTTTGAACATTTAAAATTGAAAAAATAAATCACTGGTTATGTTCTCTATAATACATGATCATTGCAAATGGAGACCGAATTAAGATATGGATATGTTAAATTCGTATCAGATCAGGATGAAGCACCAAAATATGTATTGGTTTGTGTTGACGCGATGAAAAAATTTTTTGATGAATTTAAAACGATTGATGAAATGATTCCAGAATTATCGATGGAATATTACAATAATTTTATGATCATAAATTGCTTGCCGATGAAAATGTTAACGAGTTTTAAAATTCTAGTTAGATTTGCCACGATACAAGAGACGGTGCATATCAGTGATAATAAGGAAGGGATCAATTTAGTGTTGTTATTATGTAGATTAGCTAATAAACAACAGATTTATGAAATATTAAATCTGTTTAATATCGATTGCGAAGTATGGGTTCGTTTGATGAATGAAAATTTTGATGCAAAGAATGTTTTATGCGAAGAACTGAAGGTGAATAATTATATATTGATGGTGGAGAAGTGCCTTAATTTTGATAGGGTAAAATATTTATCGTTTTATGGTGTACCATATTACGAAAACATACCCAGAAGTAGCGCAATCAATTATAAAAAGAAATCGAAAAGCTATGACTCATACAATGAAATATGCAAGAAACGTTTTCCGCAAATACGAATACATGACAAAATCTCAAAAAGTTATTATCAAAAGGTTGAGATCGATGGCAAAGTTTTACTCTTGAATCAACAAGGATATAGACTTATTGATAAATCCAAGGGTCAATTGAATACGAGCGACCATCTGGCAGATTCATCATCCGATGACGATGATACAGCCTGTACAACTTCGCGAATCATTAAACTACCAAGAGAAACAATCAATAGATCGCCAATCAATAATTTTGTGATAGGAGTAATTGATGTTCATTTTGCTGATAAAATTATTCCTATGCAAGTAGTAGAATCAACTTATATCAGTAGAAGAGGCTTATTTTACGGAAAATATCATGATGATTTTTTAAAATTACAAATAGCTGTGGCGACACCCACTTATAATTCTGTGTTTGAACGAGCTGTCCGAGCTTTTAATGATAACCATATTTACGTGCCTCCCGCAAAAGCTGAATTTGAACAACAAATGCAAACTGATGGTGATGAAGTGTGTTCGCGCAATATGATTACGCATGATGATGAAAGATGTTACCGCGTGCGTTGTAATAAGAAGAGAGCGTTTTCGTTTGATTCAGATTCTACACAAGATTACGATTCTTAATGGTAATATTGCGCGTAACTCCAATGTTCTATTGAAATCACATGCAAATCTCCGGACAATTACAAATCTTGGCAACAAAATTACACGTATCTTCAATAGATCATTGAATTGTCATGCAAATCTTGGCAGCAACATTGCATATATCTTCAATAGATCATTGAATTGTCGCGCAAATCTTGGCAGCAACATTGCATACATCTTCAATAGATCATTGAACTGTCGTGCAAATCTCCAGCCAATTGCAAATCTTGGCAGCAACATTGCATACATCTTCAATAGATCATTGAACTGTCGTGCAAATCTCCAGCCAATTGCAAATCTTGGCAGCAACATTGCATATATCTTCAATAGATCATTGAATTGTCGTGCAAATCTCCAGCCAATTGCAAATCTTGGCAGTAAAATTGCATGTATCTTCAATAATCTATTGAATTCGCATGCAAATCTCCCGCCAATTGCGAATCTTAGCAGTAACTTTGCACGTAACTTCAATGATCTATTGAATTCGTATGCAAATCTCTGGCCAATCGCAAATCTTGGCAGCAAAATTGCATGTATCTTCATAGATCATTGAATTCGTATGCAAATCTCTGGCCAATTACAAATCTTGGCAGCAAAATTGCATGTATCTTCAATGATCTATTGAATTCGTATGCAAATCTCCAGCCAATCACAAATCTTGGCAGCAAAATTGCATGTATCTTCAATGATCTATTGAATTCGTATGCAAATCTCCAGCCAATTACAAATCTTGGCAGCAAAATTGCATGTATCTTCAATAGATCATTGAATTATCATGCAAATCTCCAGCCAATTACAAATCTTGGCAGCAAAATTGCATGTATCTTCAATGATCTATTGAATTCGTATGCAAATCTCCAGCCAATTACAAATCTTGGCAGCAAAATTGCATGTATCTTCAATAGATCATTGAATTATCATGCAAATCTCCAGCCAATTACAAATCTTGGCAGCAAAATTGCATGTATCTTCAATGATCTATTGAATTCGTATGCAAATCTCCAGCCAATCGCAAATCTTGGCAGCAAAATTGCATGTATCTTCAATAGATCATTGAGTTATCATGCAAATCTCCAGCCAATTACAAATCTTGACAGCAGCATTGCACGTTATTTCGATGATCTCTTGAATTGACATGCAAATCTCCAGCTAATTATAATTCTTTGGTAACAACTTTGCATATATCTTCAATGATCTATTAAATTGATATGCAGATCTCAGGCCAATTACAAATCTTGATAGAAATATTACACGTGATTTCAATGATCTAATGAATTGACATGCAAATCTCTGGCCAAATGCAAAATCTTAGCAGCAACATTGCAAGTTACTTCAATGATCTATTGAATTCGTATGCGAATCTCCGGCCAATTACAAATCTTGGCAGTAAAATTGCATGTATCTTCAATAGATCATTGAATTGTCACACAAATCTCCAACCAATCGCAAATCTTAGCAGTAACATTGCAAGTTACTTCAATGATCGATTGAATTCGTATGCAAATCTCCAGCCAATTACAATTCTTTAACAGTAACCTTGCAATCTTCATTGATCTATTGAATTCGCATGCAAATCTCTAACCGATCACAAACCTTGGCAGCAACTTTGCACGTAACATCAATAATGCTACGTGCAAATCTTGGTGCAACATTGCAAAGATTTCAAAAAGTTATTCGAAGGCAATAATATTTGACACATTTTCGTAATTCGCTAAATGATGCATGAAAATTTTATCTAGAAAATAACATTCACATACCTCATAATATTCATATTTAAATTAAAAAAAATGAAAAATGAATTACCTGACAAATATTCACTAATAATATCATCACAAATGGACATCGAATTAAGATACGGATACGTCAAATTTAAGTCAGCAGTCAATCCTCCAATATATATCATGATCTGCATCGACGCAATGAAAAAATATTTTGACGAATTTAAAACATTCGATGAAATGATTCCAGAGTTATCTATGGAATATTACAATAATTTGATAGTGATAAATCAAATGCCGATAGAAATGTTAGTTGCTTTTAAAATTTTAGTAAAGTTTGTTACGTTACGCGAAGTTGTGAATATTACTGACGTTGACGAAGAAATCAATCTGTTGAAATTGTTATGCAAATTGGGTAACAGACAGCAAATTCAAGAAATTTTAAATTCGTTCAATATCGATTGCAAAACGTGGGTTCGATTATTAGATGAAGATTTTGATGTTAAGAATTTTTTTTGCGACAGACAAAAGATTCAAATTTATGCGACAGTAGCTTATTATGCTGAATCAAATAAAGCAAAATGTTTATCTTTTTATGGAATACCTTATTTTGAAAATTTATCTGAATATGACATAAAATACGCTGAATTTGGAAAAACAAGTTATCCGCAAAATCGCGTATTCGACAAAACATCGAATAGTTATTATTTGATAGATATAATTGGCGATAAGGTGTTATTATATAATCGTCATAATCCTATTGCAACGAACAAGAATCTCAGGAGAAATCGATTAAAAAGTAGCAGCGAATCTTCATCTGAATCGTCTTCTGACGAGGATACAAACGATCTGAACGGAGGAATCATAAAATTACCCACGGAAATAGTTCAGTCGCAAACTATTCGTAACTACACAACTAATGCGGTTGACGTATATTTTGGGAATGCTGTTGTTCCGATGCTATTGGTCACATCCGGACCAAGTTTGACCCGTTCATGGATATTTCGTGATAAATATAGATCTGACTATGAGCGATTAAGATTGGATAGCAAGGTTGAGCCCTTCTATATTTATGTGGAAAATGCAGCAGAAGAAAAATTTAGCAAAAATCATATATATGTACCTCCTGTAGCGGAAATATTTGAGTCGTTAGAGGGTCATTCACGTGCCATGAAAAACATGTGTGATGCTCTAAATTATATAGCATCGAAATCTTCATCCAACAATCGATGAAGATTTCGATGATATATAATTTATATATTTGCGACATCATCATCTTCAATGAATTATGATAGTTAGACACATTATCGCCAGTAACTTTTCATATAACCAAAAATATTACCGAACGCTATGATGATATCGCAATCAGAGTAATGTTGCTCAATAACTAATATTTTAGCTATTGAGCAAATGTCAATTTTTTAACTGTCCTTGGCACACTATGCTCAACAGATCTGTTATATCTGCTGCCAAATTCTAGCTCTATCACCGAAGCAGGTATGCGACCATTGATTGCCCGATTAAATTTCTTGCCGAATTTTAGTGTAACGACTCTTGATGGTATGGCGTTATCATCTATCGATTGATTAAAATCTCTGCCGAACGCTAAATCAACTACAGATGCAGGGATATTATTTTTAATAGGTTGATCGAAACAACTGCCAAATGTTAGATGAGTAACAGATGATGGAATGGCGTCATTGATAGGCTGATCAAATAGTTTGCCAAATGTTAGATGAGTAACAGATGATGGAATGGCGTCATTGATAGGCTGATCAAATAGTTTGCCAAAAGTCAAATGAGTAACAGATGATGGAATGTTACCTTTAATTTTTCTGTTAAAATAATCACCAAATGTTAAATGAGTGACAGATTCTGGAATACTATCTGTAATCTCTTTATTGAACGAATATCCAAATTTCAAATGAGTAACTGAATTTGGAATAACTCCTTTGATTTCTCGATTAAAATTTACACCAAAAGTTAAATGAGTAACTGAATTAGGAATTTGTCCTTGAATTTCTTGATTGAAACTTGCGCCCAACGTCAAATGAGTTACAAAATTAGTAATAGAACCGCTAATCGGATAATTGAAGTAGCTGCCAAATGTTAGATGAAAATATTTTGCGTGCTTCGGATACGTATCTATCCAACGTGATGTTATCACCGACTCGAAATTATCAAAGTAAGATAAATGTTTAATTATACGCACATCAACAAGATCACGATAAATGAATTTAATTTTTAATTTATTCATGTGCTTGCATGTCATTGTGAACACTATTTTTTCGTGATTTGATAAATTATCACATATTTTGATTGTCCCATCATCATATATCGTCGTTATCATTTTTGAGTATTATATGATAATATTAATTATATTTGGTTGTTGAATTATCATTTTTTTTTAATTAAATTGTATAATCTTAAATCTTCAGACTCTCGCTAGTGAAGTTGAATGATCGAATATTTAGACGTTCAAATTCTTGCCAGCGACATTGAACGATCAAATATTGGGACATTCAAACTCTCGGTAATTCAAATTCTTGCCAGCAACATTCAGATTGTTGCCAGTAACATTGAATGATCGAACATTGGAACATTCAAATCTCTTGAGGATTCAAAATCTTGCCAGTAACATTGAACGATCAAATATTGGGACGTTCAAATCTCTTGGCAATTCAAACTCTTGCCAGTAACATTGAATAATAAAATATTGGGACATTCAAATCTCTTGGGGATTCAAACTCTTGCCAGTAACATTGAATGATCAAATATTGGGACGTTCAAATCTCTCAGCAATTCAAACTCTTGCCAGCAACATTGAATGATCAAATATTGGGACATTCAAATCTCCAGGCAATCAAAACTCTTGCCAGTAACATTGAATGATCAAATATTGGGACATTCAAATCTCCAGGCAATTCAAATCTCCAGGTAATTCAAATCTCCAGGTAATTCAAATCTCCAGGCAATTCAAATCTCCAGGCAATCAAAACTCTTGCCAGTAACATTGAATGATCAAATATTGGGACATTCAAATCTCCAGGCAATTCAAATCTCCAGGTAATTCAAATCTCCAGGCAATTCAAATCTCCAGGCAATTCAAATCTCCAGGCAATTCAAATTCTTGCCAGTAACATTGAGCGATCAAATGTTGGGGACATTCAAATCTTCTGGCAATTCAAATTCTTGCCAGTAACATTGAATGATAAAATATTGGGACATTCAAATCTTCTGGCAATTCAAATTCTTGCCAGCAACATTGAACAATCAAATATTAGACATTCAAATCTTGTGGCGTTGAAACTCTTGCTAGCAACGACAAAGAGCGAGTTCTATTTGTTGATTAAATATTTTTAATCAACAAATCTTATTTCTGGCACGTGCGCCGAAAATTTTATCAATGTACGACGAAAACTTTTATGAAGTTGAAAATATTTTACATTAGGCAATAATCTGAAATCTAAACCTTGATCAAAATACCTACCAATACTTAAATGCGTAACAGATAACGGTATGCAATCATTTATCGGTCTATTAAATCTTGAACCAAATGTCAAGTGTGTTACCGATAATGGTATCTTCTCTTGAATCGGATCGTTAAAATTTTCGCCAAATATTAAGTGTGTAACAGTCGATGGAATTCCATTTTTAGTTAAGCCACCTCTGCTTTTAAATTTTAGATGAGTTACGCGTGGAGCGACATATGTACTATATGTCGTATAGTGAACATATTTGACATATTTTGGGAATTTTGGTGGATTGCCATGTATCTTAATATTTTCAAAATTATCAAAATATGGCAACAGATATATTTTACTTATATTTATTTTAGTACGAAATAGCAGCTTGTATTTTAGTTTGCTCATGTTTGTGGACGTTGTCGTCAACATTAATTTATCCTTATCCGATAAATAATCACATATTTTGATCAAATTATCATCATACAGAGGCAACATTTTTACTTTTGTATATTTTGCTAAGTTATTAGAGGTTATAGATATCAATTTTTTAATCAATATGTAAACCATAAAGTGCTGATAATGCAAAGATAATCCAAGATAGCACGAGGATCGCTAACAAATGCCGCGTTTCTCGCGCGAAATTAGGACGAGTAGTCATACCCGCAGCGATACATGTTGTATTATATGTAATTTTTGATACATAGAACGTTTTTACAAATGAAACATAAGTTTTATGGATTTCTCCGGTGATTGTCATACAATTATCTGTAATACTAATTCTAGAAGTTGCAAATAAATCTAACTGCGATTTATTGGTTCGGTCTTTTAAGTAATGTATATTATCATGGTAATCATCGACGCATGTTCTATTCCATATTTGCAAATATATGTCCTTAATCTCATCCATTGAATACATGCTATCATAGTATTGATAAACATAATCAAAATATTTTGAAGAAATATACGTATCTTTGCACATTTCTTCATAAGATTCAAAACATAGTCCTAAATGATTCATTTTGTAATAAATAATGTTATGAAAACATTTTTCTCGCTGAGGATAACGCCAGAACCATAAAACGTCATACCGTTCTATCATTCTATCAAATGGAAGATCAATTGCATCATAACCGTTTTCGTTAATATTAATAGCTATTTTTTGCAACGCGTTTCGATAAATAATTTCTTCTTCAATATCCTTATCATGCAAATTATACGACATATTAACATACAAAAACCAAGAAGTAGTGACTGTTATCAACAATAATATCGTAATCATAAACAAAAGCTGATAAGGATCTCGAAAACATGATGAACAAAATGAATTGAATTTTGATGTTTGTTCGATTTCCTTTTCGCATATTTTGTTGATACGTTCATGGCCATTATGATGATAAAAATGCAACGAATAAGGAGTTGTTTGTACCATTGCAGATAAATTTTTGAGGCCGATTTCATAGTCATCATGTTTGGGGATAATTTCATTTAGGTTCTGAATTGTAAGATTTTTAATTCTGTCATGACTTTGTTTATATTTTTCAATTTTATCTAAATAATTAACGTTTTGGTTACTTGTCGAATATGCGACTACAGGTTTAGGAGGGATAATTTTGTTAACGTACCATCTGTTAAAATATTTAGACGTCATACTTAGACTTAAATTGGATATTGGATCGAGATTTACAATTATTTGTAGTAATAAATCAAATATTAGATCAGATAGATAATTTTTTGGTGCTTTTAGTAGAGATAAGTGCATTTAGTTCAATCATTGAAGAATGTATGTCCTGGATATTTGAATTTCAATTTTATCGTAAAAAACTAATTTGATAATTTTTTATGATATTTATGCAATTCTGTACAAGGTGTATGCTTGAGTTGGAAAGGTTATGTTTGTCATTCTAATTCTAAATTGCGCAGATACGCCAGGGGCAACACTGACGTTACCAACGGTTGCTTGTGATCCTGCATCTAAAGTGTAGATATCTCCTGGAGTAGCCGATTGATTGACGACTGAAAAATCTAAGCTGTCTCCAATTATTACTGATGGAAAGTAGGTAACGAATAAAACAGGAGTTGGAAGTGTTACGGTCACAGTAGATGAAGGAGTTCCAAATAACAGTCTTGTTGATAATTCTGCCATTGTCAACGGTGATGATGCTGTTGCTAGATCTGTAGGTGCAGGTTGATAACCTAGTTGTCCTTTTCCGAATCGTTGATAGAATACAGTTGCAGCTGAATCTGTGCCAAAGAAAATATTTCGTGCAGCAGCGGCAGTGCTGAAATATATGTCACCACCATTGAAATTTCCTACACCAACTGTTCCACCATTATATGCGTTTATATTGATACCAAAAGGACCAGCAGCCATTATAATTCCACCGGTTGATGAACAATCTAAATTGATCGCATTTGCTATCGCAGTATTAGAAACAATATTAATTGGATAATTATTGGCAGATTGAGAAAATAATGTAATTCCTCCGTTAGATATTAATGAAATAGCATCTGTGCCTGTTCCTTGACTTGAAAGGATGATGCTAGAATTAGTCGCACCGATCACTGCAAGAGTCAAATCTTGTGCATCTGCGTTTGTATTGACGGATAAATTAGATGCTGCTCCAGTTGCATTTAGACTAATTGTGGCATTTGAATTTGCAGAAACCCCACCCGAACCAGCTGCAATCGCAACAGCTGATGCTGAAACATTGTTACCGATAGTTACGACATGTTGTTGACTGCCGGTACCAATATTAACTGGAGTAGCAAATGATCCAGATCCTACATTAACACCTGCACCACCATCTATGTTGACTAGGGCAGCTGTTGCTTCAAGTGTTACATTTCCGAGGGATGTAACGATACCAGATGCGGCGGCAGCGGTGACAGCGAACGAGTTAGTGGTGATGACTTCGATACCGCCGAAGCCGGATTGCATGAGGATGCCTCCGTATGTGTTAGATGATAATAATTGCAGGGCTTGGTCGTCGGCGAGAGTTGATTCGATGATGACGTAGTTTCCTTGAAGAGGAGGTACGAAATTGGCCACCAAATCATCGAGGGCTGTTTCTTCGGATGGACTTAGCGGTGTTGCAAACGTTATGATAATTAAATCAGAGTTATTTGGATCTGGCCCGATGCTTAGTAGGAAAGTTGTGATTGATTGATCATTGGCTATTTGTAAAGAAAGTTCTCCTGAATCTGTGGCGGGGTTGAATGAATTTGGAAACGATGTAGTTATAGAATAAAAGTATTCAGACATTTTGTTATTTATATGTAAGTAATAAAAAAATTATGGGAATGGTTAATTTATCCCCTCCTTTGTGAGATATATGGTCGCCGTCATGAGTGATGATTATACAAAGTAATAAAGAGGAAAGGCAAGCAGATGAAATACGTCAACTACATAAAACTGGGGAGCATACACAGCTTTGGCCAAAAAATATGGCGTATCTTTATCTGTAGTTAGAAGCATTATTTATGACAAATACAAACATCATTCCAGATGACAACAATTATAATGATATTTTGTATATATTTATTCAAATATATACCAAATTTTGATCATGAAGTTAACAACGTTATGCTAACATTTTTAAAACCGACGATTGATTGATTATATGGTCTGCTTGCAGCTGGAGTTACGTTGTTCCAAAGGTAATTCGTTGTTGATGCCCCTGAAGAAATACTGCTGAATGCATTGCTCGCTGAATTTTGCGCCAATAACAATTCCATACCAATCATATATCCGTATTGAAGCGGAATACTACCAACCACCAATGCTCCTGGAGTGCCGGATGGGATTAAAATTCGATTAACGACATATCTTCCGTCGGTACTTGTGGACGAATTTGATGCAAATAATTGCGTCGCGACACTATTTAAACCGACACCAGATCCGACTGCAGTGGGTGTTGTAATCTGAAATTCTAGAACTCCAATCAAAAATCGCGTAGAATAACCAACATTGTACAAAGCAAGCCACGTATAATATGGATAATTAGCCGTACTCACTGGAGTCGATAAAGCTGCTGCGCTAAAAATAGCTGAAGTGACATTGCATGTTCCCATAACTTGCGCGGGTGATATCGAATTTGTGCTAGAAATTCCAATACCTGCAAGTGTTGATTCTAATATCGAATTTGTGCTACGAACGTTGGAAATATACATGGGAGAATTTGATGGAATTGTTGCGTTAGAGGCAAGCCAATAATATGTAAACGAAAATGCTCCTGTACCCCCAGGGACTCCAATCGGTCCGGTGACTCCCGTAGGTCCTGTTGCACCCGTACTTCCTGTTGCTCCAGTATTACCGGTTACTCCGGTCGCTCCCGTAACACCTGTCGATCCAGTGCTTCCAATCACACCAGTACTCCCTATAGGGCCAGTTACTCCGGTGTTTCCTGTAACACCTGTTGCTCCTGTATTTCCTGTCGGACCAGTAGCTCCCGTTACACCAGTACTTCCTGTTGCACCTATACTTCCGGTAACACCAGTACTTCCTGTTGGTCCTGTGCTTCCAGTAACACCAGTACTTCCTGTTAGTCCAGTGCTTCCAGTTGTTCCTATTGGACCTGTACTTCCGGTAACACCAGTGCTTCCTGTTGGTCCAGTGCTTCCTGTTGGTCCTGTGCTTCCTGTAGGACCAGTAGCTCCCGTTCCACCAGTACTTCCTGTTGGACCTGTACTTCCGGTAACACCTGTAGGACCTGTACTTCCGGTAACACCAGTACTTCCGGTTGTTCCTGTAGGACCTGTACTTCCGCTAACACCAGTACTTCCTGTTGGTCCTGTGCTTCCTGTGACGCCCGTAGCTCCCATTGACCCAGTATTTCCCGTTGATCCAGTAAAACCTGTTACACCAGTTGGTCCAGTAAAACCTGTTACACCAGTTGGTCCAGTATTACCAGTTGATCCAGCGTTTCCAGTTGGACCTGTAGCCCCCGTTGTACCCGTAACGCCTGTTGCCCCTATTGCTCCGGTTGATCCTATATTTCCACTCGGTCCTGTATTTCCAGTCGAACCTGTAACACCTGTCGCTCCAGTACTTCCAGTCACACCGGTACTTCCTGTAGGACCAGTAACTCCAGTACTTCCAGTCGCTCCAGTAATTCCTGTTGCACCTGTATTTCCCGTTGGTCCAGTACTTCCCGTTGATCCAGTAACACCTGTTGATCCTGTATTTCCCGTCGAACCTGTAACACCTGTCGATCCAGTGCTACCTGTACTTCCTGTAGGACCAGTAACTCCAGTTGATCCAGTACTTCCAGTAATTCCTGTAGCACCTGTATTTCCTGTAGCTCCGATAACTCCTGTTGATCCTGTACTTCCAGTTGAACCTGTATTTCCTGTTGAACCAGTAACTCCTGTACTTCCCGTTGAACCCGTACTTCCTGTTGCGCCGGTACTTCCAGTTGAACCAGTAACTCCTGTACTTCCCGTTGAACCTGTATTTCCTGTTGAACCAGCAACCCCTGTATTTCCTGTTGAACCTGTACTTCCTGTTATTCCTGTACTTCCAGTTGAACCAGTAACTCCAGTTGATCCAGTACTTCCCGTTGAACCTGTACTTCCAGTTGAACCAGTAACTCCTGTACTTCCCGTTACTCCTGTACTTCCAGTCGAACCTGTATTTCCTGTTGCACCGGTGCTTCCTGTTGATCCTGTGCTTCCTGTACTTCCCGTTGCTCCTGTACTTCCCGTTGAACCGGTATTTCCTGTTTCTCCGGTACTCCCAGTTGAACCAGTAATTCCTGTTGAACCTGTATTTCCGGTTGCGCCGGTACTCCCAGTTGAACCAGTAATTCCTGTTGAACCTGTATTTCCGGTTGCGCCGGTACTTCCTGTTGAACCTGTATTTCCTGTTGCTCCGGTACTTCCAGTTGAACCTGTAACTCCTGTACTTCCTGTTGAACCTGTACTTCCTGTTGAACCAGTAACTCCTGTACTTCCTGTTGAACCAGTATTTCCTGTTGCTCCGGTACTTCCTATTGATCCTGTAACTCCGGTTGATCCTGTACTTCCCGTTGACCCGGTGACTCCAGTTGTTCCAGTACTTCCGGTCACCCCTGTTGCCCCCGTAATTCCCGTAGCCCCAGTGTTACCAGTTGATCCGGTAACTCCTGTTGATCCTGTATTTCCCGTCGAACCTGTACTTCCAGTCATACCTGTTGATCCGATAACTCCTGTAGCCCCGGTAGCTCCAGTTACTCCAGTATTGCCAGTTGGACCTGTATTTCCAGTGGCTCCTGTGTTTCCAGTAGCTCCAGTATCACCAGTTGGTCCGGTTACTCCGGTTGATCCTGTAACACCTATTGATCCTGTAACTCCGGCGCTTCCCGTTGATCCAGTTACACCAGTTGGTCCAGTAGCTCCTGTGGCACCAGTAGATCCTGTACTTCCAGTCGTACCAGCTGAGCCAGTCGAACCCGTTACACCAGTACTACCAGTAACCCCTATCGAGCCGGTATCTCCAGTGCTTCCGATCGCACCGGTGCTTCCAGTTGCTCCAGTTAGGCCTGTATTTCCAGTTGCTCCCATATTACCAGTTGAACCAGTTACTCCAGTTGATCCAGTTGATCCAGTTGATCCAGTAGGACCAGTATTCCCTGTTATCCCAGTACTTCCAGTTGAGCCTGTATTTCCAGTTGGACCTGTATTTCCTGTTGAACCAGAACTTCCCGTTGCTCCAATAGAACCAGTTGGACCAGAACTTCCCGTTGCTCCAATAGAACCAGTATTTCCAGTTGGACCTGTATTTCCAGTTGGACCTGTATTTCCTGTTGAACCAGAACTTCCTGTTGAACCAGAACTTCCCGTTGCTCCAATAGAACCAGTTGGACCTGTATTTCCTGTTGAACCAAAACTTCCTGTTGCTCCAATAGAACCGGTTGGGCCTGTTCCGCCAGTATTTCCAGTTACTCCAATAGAACCGGTTGGACCCGTTGCACCAGTACTTCCAGTTCCTCCTGTACTTCCTGTCAAACCTGTAGCTCCAGTATTTCCAGTTGCACCTGTACCACCTATAACTCCAGTATTTCCAGTTGCTCCTGTACTTCCTGTTGAACCGGTATTTCCGGTCATACCAGTAACTCCGATTGAACCAGTTGCTCCAGTATTACCAGTCGGACCTGTCTCACCAGTCATTCCATTACTGGGGCCGGTTGGTCCTATATTTCCAGTCGCTCCAGTCATTCCGTTACTAGGTCCTGTCGGTCCCATAATTCCTGTAGCTCCAGTTGATCCAGTGTCTCCAGTTTCTCCGTTTAGTCCAGTCGATCCCATAATTCCAGTAGCTCCAGTTGATCCAATTAATCCAGTAGCTCCAGTTTCTCCGTTTAGTCCTGTCGGCCCAGTTACTCCATTTATTCCGGTCGCCCCAGTTGATCCAGTCGCCCCAGTTACTCCATTTAATCCAGTCGCCCCAGTCATTCCATTAAGACCAGTCGCACCAGTAGATCCTATAGGACCAGTTGCCCCCGTAGGACCTTTATTTTTGTGACAATCATCCCAACAACATCTTTTATTATTATCATGTCTGTGGCAATCTCGATGATGATTATGTTTACACATCTCTTGATGATCCTGTTTTCGCATTTTATGGCATCTAGAATCAAAATTATCGCAGTTATGCGAAATATTATCTTTATCATCGAATTCATCCTGATTTTTTTTGGATGAAATCTTTATTTTATATCGTGACATTGCATAATATATGTTCACAGGATTTATCCGTTTTGGATAAGCAAATTTGGTATAAAAATCAATTAATAAATCGATTTTTATAAGAAATTGTTGACATATTTGATCTTTACGTTTCCAATTCGTTGCACATTTTTACCTTTTAATGTTAATTCGGATAAACGTAACATTATATCTTGATTTATAGATTGTCGAAAACATTGGTCAACTGTTAAATGAGTCACTGACGGAATATTATTATTTATCGGTTGGTTAAAACAACAGCCAAATACTAAGTGAGTAACTGATGATGGAATGCATCCATCAATCGGTTGGTCAAAATTATCGTCAAATACTAAGTGAGTAACTGATGCTGGAATGCATCCATCAATTGGTTGGTCGAATCGAAAACCAAATGTTAAATGAGTCACATATTCTAATAATACCAAATTTCGAATGGGTTGGTTGAAACAATTCCCGAACGTTAGGTTGGTCAGATACGGTGGCAAATTACCTTCGATTGATTTGTTGAAATTATTACCAAATTTTAACCATATCACGGACGATGGGATCGAATCAACTATGGATTGATCAAAACTAAACCCAAATGTTAAATGCGTCACCGACGATGGAATACAACCTTTTATATCCTGGTTAAAATAGTAACCAAACACCAAATGCGTCACAGAAGATGGTATACAACCTTTTATAGGTTTGTTAAAAGAATAACCAAATGTTAAGTGGGTCACCAAAGGCGGTATGTGTCCTTTTTTGATGTTTTGGTTAAAATTGTTACCAAATTTTAAATATGTAAGGGACACTGGTAAACAATTTTTGATTGATTTATCGAAACAATCACCCAACACTAAATATGTCACCGATGATGGTATACAGTTTGTAAGATGACGGTCAAATCCTCTGGAATCTGCAGATGCTAGCGCAGGAATGTCATCATTAACGTCATCAACACAACGGTCTAACGCGAATTTTAAGTGTGTAACAGATGGAGGTATGCTGTTTTTTATTGACCTATTAAAATCATAACCAAACGTTAAATGTGTTACAGACAATGGAATATATCGTAAAATACTGACACTATCGTACTCGGATATGGGCATGTTAAATCTAGTTCCAAATGTCAAATGTGTAACAAAAGGAGGGATATTATTTTTGATAGGTTGGTTAAAATTATCACCAAATGTTAGATGAGTGACTGACTCTGGAATAACATCATTGATCGATGAATTAAAAGAATCACAAAATGTTAGATGTGTAACAGACGGTTTAATTTCGCCGCAAATTTCGTACTCATAATAATCGTTTATAATTTTCAGATGCGTTACAGACAACGGTGCTGATCGGAGCGCCTTTAAACTTCGAACTTCTAAATGGGTTATGTAATTTGGTATTTCCCCATCATATGAGCAAAGATGAACGTATTTAGTTCTTTTTGGTATTGTCACTTGCCGATTCAATGTCACGTCAACATTTTCGAAATTATCGAAATATGATAATCCTCCGATGATATCTATATCTACTTGTTCATCATAGATAAACTTATATTTTAACATATTCATCCTTATTGACGTTGCTGATACCATTATCTTCTCTTTATCGGACAAATATCTAGCTATCTCAACAAAAACATCTTCGTGCACCGACGACATTTTTAATAAATATCAATATTTTAGTCACATTGTAATTATTATTTCAATTTTTTCCCATAAAAAAATTGAAATATTTAAACCGTAAATCGTTGTTATCACAAATTAACATCAAAATGTTATGCACACTTCCTTACGAAATTATTCAAACAATAGCACAATATCATGTCGCTAATGATAAAATTTTTTTGGAAAAATATGTCGCCAAAAATATTGCAGTTATGATCAAATTATTGTCAAATTTGTGTGTATGTTCGACAATGTATACATATTATATTGAAAATAATAATCATCATGTACCAGGAATTAAAATCAAAATTGTTGAAGACATATATTCAAAGTTTGCATTAATGGATACACAAATGGGAGAATTATATGATAAAGATATACAAGATATTAGTATATATTTTAACAGAATAGGACATGGATTATCGTACGCAGATTTTAAGGCACCTGTAAATCAAAACATATATTTGCCATATTGGTATTGTTGTCTGACTCTTTTTTCAACAGAAGAAATGATCAAGGATTTTCTCGCAACTGTACCGACGCAAGAAATATTGATTAACTGTTTGAAATTTTTACTTGTTGGTTCAAAATCAAAAGGGGATTCGTATAGCAATAATTGTTATTATTATGATGGTAATCGACGAGGAAAACTTTTTGGTAATGATTTTTTTATATCCGAAATCCAACCTTATATCAAACAAGTATCATATACGATATATGAATCGGACAGCGATGAAGAAGATCAAACAGTAGTTATCGACGACCGCACGAATGCCATTATTTTGTTAATTGATGAAATTACTTCCGATGTATATTGGTCGATATTTGATTTGATCATCCTATTGATAAAAGATTACGATGATTATTTATTGAACGATGAATCAATAAATATCATGACATATATATTTCGGGTAACACAAAAAAAGCGGATTGATTTTATGTCTTCTCTGAATATCCTGTTATACGAATTAACATTATGTAAAAGAGCGATGTCAATATTAAAAAAAGAAAGACGGGATTATCAGTTAGTGTCTGCAGTTCATTTTGGTGATATTGTGATGCTAAAAAAATTTTTTCTTGGTGAAAATGAAGTGATTGATCCAATTCTTAAAGTTACAAAACCGTACAATAATACTAAAAAAGCGAAAAGACCAAGATGGATGCGATTCGAAAGAGAATTTCCAGATTTGTACGAAAAAGAAAAAAGTTATAAACGCGATATGAACGATCGATGTGACCGAAAGAATCACAATCGCTCGTTCGTCGATGAATCTAAAATAAATGCGAACGAATTGGCATTGTATGAAACAGATGAAGCAGAAAAAGCAAATATTTGTTGATAAAATTATTTTAGCAACAAATACATTTATAAAATTTCTAGGACATGATCGATAAAATATGATCTTGATTGTGGAACACCATTATCCCATTTAGATATGAACCTGAATTGATTGTTCATAACGTCTAATATTTTTCCAGAATGAATCAATTTCATTTTTGCATTTGTTTCTAACGATCCCAATACATGTAAGACATCTGCTTGGCTAAATATATTGTCGCTACAAAAAAATATGATAGCATCGTAATCCTTATCGATGGCAACATCTTCTGCTTTTTCTGAATATGACTTGATAGGCAAAAGAGTAATCTTTAAGTCATATCTTATCAAGTCTGCACTATCAACTCCATCACGATTCGCATAATATGACGTTTGTTTTTTGATCAAAATATTATTAGAGAACACAGGTTCGTTGATATATTCACCCAATAATTTTCGAGCAAAGTTGGCCGCATCGGAGAAAACAGGAGATCCTATTAGTAATACTTTTTTGGGTATGTATCCACTCATTTTTGTTACTATTAGAATAATATAAAGGCCAGGTTGTTAATTTATCAATTTTTTTCGCCAAAAAAATTGATAAATTATTTATTAGGGACCCCTATATCAAAACAAATATCAAAAATGTCTGACGCTACTACACCGATCATTTCGCACATGTGCGAACAAACCGAAGCAACTCAATCATCTGACCGAGCAACACGAATGGCCGCTGGCCAAAAAAAGCAGGAAGACTTTGTTCAGTCGCTAGTTGATAAAGGTCACAAATGCATAAGTATCGGCGAAAGATATCCTATCCAAGTATTTTGGTGCCAGAAAGATGTGTGCATAAAAAAAATTGATAAATAAAATTGATTATTAAAATTATTTTGATCATCGATTAATATACCAGGAGGAATAGGATTGTTTTTGCAAAAAATGGCAGATGGAGTATCATTAATATTCGGATTCAAAATATCTGAACACCATATGCGAAAAGTGTTCAGCAAATACATAAAAAAATCGAGCGAAGACGAATCGGATGAATTTCGTATATACGAGTTCGGCGAATATTTTTTAGAAGAGTTTTTAGAAAAAGTATCGCGTAAATACGAAATGGAAATTAATTTTTTTTATCCACCATGCTGTACATATGATAAAAATAAGTTCATAGTGTTTGGAATAAATGTTTGTTACTTCACTTGCTATGATTTTGAAGAAATAAGTGAAAGTGATATTGACAAAATAGCAAACACAAAACAAAAAATAAAAAAATTACAAATCATATATAGCGAATTAGAATTTGGGAGATATTGTGACTCTGTGCCCAAATATTATTCTGTAGGTAATAATTGTCCTCGTTGCACCTAATCGAATATGTAAAAAAATGACAAATGAATGCCAATATATAACATTTTTAACATAAAATATTAAAAATGTTAGGACTTTGCAATGATGCGATTATTAAGATCAGTGAACAACTGTTGGACAGAGATAAATTGATGTTAACAATGGCATGTGTTGCACTAGATAAATTAAAATATGTATTCATTTACACCGATCTTAAAAACGTTGAAGAAATATGTCATCTTTCATATTTTGATAATTTTGAATCTGTCAAAATATGCAAAGATTGTGCGTATCCAAAAAAGGCAAAATATATTCACTTTGAAGCTCGTAGCCTCGAAATCCCAAAATTTGTCACTCATCTGACATTTGCGAAATGTTTCTATGGTCCCTTACAACCTGGTAATATACCATCTTCTGTCACACACTTACGACTTCCAGACGGTCATCATCATGACTTAGAAAATTTGATACCACAGAATGTTACGAATTTAATGTTCGGTGACAAAATTCACAAGATAATCAAGAAAAAACATATACCGCAATCTGTTACGCATTTAACATTAGGAAAGAGATTTAATGAACCGGTATTTGATTTAATACCGGAATCAGTGACACATTTAACATTCGGATATTATTTTAACAACTTGATCAAATTAGATACATTTACATCAATAACACATTTATATTTTGGTTGTGCATTTAACCAATCAATAGCATATTTGCCACCGTTTTTGACACATTTAAAATTTGGCAGCAAATTTAACGGATTAATACATGGTATGATTCCTCAAACAGTTACACATCTAACATTTGGCCACGCATTTGATCAATTAATAGATAATGAAACTATACCTATGTCAACTACGTATTTGGTATTTGGTCGCAAATTTGATCAACCGATAGACGTGTTAGCGTTTCGAACTATAACACATTTAACTTTCCAAGGCAAATTTAACCATCCGATAAAAGATTGCTTGCCTAAAACATTGACATATCTAACTTTAAGCGATTCATTTGAAAAACCTATCGATGGATGTTTGCCAGAATCGTTGACGCATTTAACATTAGGTAATAAATTTGACTTGGACATAAATAAATGTTTGCCCAAATCGATCACTCATCTAACATTTGGATATTCATTCAATAGACCAATTAAAGGTATCATACCATCGTCAGTAACACATTTAACGTTCGGTTGGAAATTTAACAAATCTGTCCGTGATAGAATACCACGATCTGTAACACACTTGATATTTGGCCGCAAGTTTAATCAACCAATAATTAAGGCCATACCAATATCTGTAACACATCTGACATTTGGACCACATTTTAATAAACCAATCAAAGGACATATTCCATTATCCGTAACACATCTGATATTAGGTGATAAATTTAACCAACCTATCGATGACGCTATTCCTAATTCTGTACAATATTTAGAATTTGGATGCTGCTTCAATCAATCGATAAAAAATTGTATCCCTTCTTCGGTCAAAAGATTAAAATTTGGTAAAACATTTGACCAACCTATCAATGATGCTATTCCTAATTCTGTACAATATTTAGAATTCGGACTTTGCTTTGATCAATCGATAAAAAATAGTATTCCAAACTCGGTGACCTGTTTAACTTTTGGTGATTGTTTCAATAAGTCTATCACACATATCCCTGATTCGGTGATACATTTAAAACTAGGTAGAGATTTTGACAAATCAATTAACGATGTACCAAAAACAGTCAAGCAAATAAAATTATCGCTCATGTATAACAAGCACATCGATGACAAAGTTGAAGCGAAAATAGTGCGCGAAGATTAAAAATTGAAAATAATAGTCATATGCATTTTATTGTATATCAATATCATTAAAAATGATGTTAATATATGATGATATTTTCAAAAAAATCAGCGAATATCAAACTGACAACGAAAAAATACAATTATCGATGGCATCACATAGAACAGATAAATTGAAACATATATTCATCTATCGCAATAAAATAAAAATAAATTTGATATATCGTTTGCCATATTTTGATAATTTTGAAAATGTAGAAATATTTGATGATAACTATCGAACTCTGCCTACAATGTCCAAATACGTTCACTATTTTGCCACATCACGTTTCATACCTTCTAATGTTACACATTTAACTTTTTCAGATAATTTTGATGAACCTGTTAATGATATTATTCCACTAAAAGTTACTCATCTAACATTTGGGCGATATTTTGGTGAATTTAATAATCGTCCAATCAACAAATTGCCGCCAGCAATTACTCATCTAACATTTGGGAGATATTTTAATAGTCCAGTTGAGCTACATCATAACATAACTCATTTGACCTTTGGTGCATGTTTTGATCGTCTAATTGAGTTAACGTCATCAATAACTCATCTCACATTGGGACTTTGGTTCGACAAACCAGATATTGTTTTTCCTCAATCACTTACTCATCTAATATATTTTGAAGGTTTTGATAAAGTCAAAACATTCAACCAAAAAATAAGCGATAATGTCATCATTATAAAGAAATCCATAATATAATATATATATATCATGGATCTCAACAACGAACAAATTTTAGCGTTTGAATCTTACATGCACGATAATCATAATAATAAAGAAAGAATGGCAGGAATCTTGAATGCAACAAGATTGAGCACTTTAGAAACGTTAATTTGTCCTGACAACGTATATTTTGATGTTCCAATTAGCGATAAATATTTAGATTTTGTGATGAACGCAACAAAAGTGTATTTCGATGATGATGTAGAGCTAAATGATTCTTTTTATAAATATTTGCGATATTGCAACAATAAGACTATTGGATTTCGACAACATGAACGAACTAATATCCCACTTATATTTAGCGAAACTATCACTACTGCGTTAATTTCTGAATATTGGAATCAAATAATCAAGTCCCCGTCGTTACTAATTTTAGCATTGGGTTGTACCGAAACGCGAGAAATTAGTACAACTTTATTGATCGATACCTTACCAAGTAGCGTGAAGATCTTAATGTTGAATCAATTTGCAGTATCTCCGGTTTATAACAAGTTAGACAAGTTGATATTAGGAGGTATATTTCCAGATGAAGTAATTAGAAATGAATATTATTTGAATTCATTGAAAGAAATAGTCCTTATTCCTGAAAGAATTGAACCAGAGCCACTCCGAGGAACATCTGAGTGTAAGTGTGTCATCGACGTTCATCCCGCGTACAAAGATAAAGTGACGTTGTTAATTCCAGATGATTATGAGTACGAATGTTTATTGTATACTAAATATTAAAAATTGAATATTATATTACCAGAAATATTACCATATTTCTAGTAATATTTCCAAATGTCGATAGCACGTTTGCACGAAGAAATCATTCTTGAGATTAGCGAGTATTTGTCAAACGTTGAAAAAATAAATTTGTCTATGAGTACAAAAATATTCGATAATTTGAGATGCAAATACATATATCGTAATAAAGTGGATATCGCAAAAATATTAACGTTACCATATTTTGATAATTTTGAATCAGTCACAATACATACGTACACAGTTCTTCCAAAGCGTGCCAAAAATATTCACTTTTGCATCACTGACACGTTAGAAACCATTCCCCTATTAGTTACTCATATGGTAATCATATTTAATTATCCAATATTCTCTGTATATATGTCAACACTTACACATCTCACATTTGACGACTGTTTTAATCGTTTAATTACAGGTATTTCGTCATTATCTATTACACATTTAACATTTGGTAATTCTTTCAATCAATCAATAGAAGGTCATTTGCCGTCTACTCTAACACATTTGATATTCGGAAATCAATTTAATAAACCAATTAAAAAAGCTATTCCACATTCTGTTACTCATCTATGTTTTGGCAATGATTTTGATCGATCGATTGATGATTGCTTAAAATCAGTTACACATTTAATTTTTGGTCGCAATTTCGACCAACCGATTCACTGTAGATTACCTTTTACGCTTACGCATTTATTTCTGGATGCGTCGTTTAATTATACGATCAGCAATATTCCTCCATCTGTTATTTTATTAGCATTACCATATAGTTATAATAATTTTATAAGCGTAGATGCAAAAGTAGAAATATTACGATATAATTTTCTCACATATCCATCGCATCTTGATTTTCGTCATTTTAAATGTTATGATTACTTATACGAATGAAGCATCTATTAATCAAAAAATTTGACTAATAAGTACCAAAAAAATTGATTCAAAAACAGTCCGCAATATATATTATCTTAACAATAAATAGTACTTCAATGTTAATCCATATTTGTTTAGCACTCTTATTTGTCTATTTCTGTTATGCTCTTAAACGATATAACCGAAAAAATGTAACCCCTAAAGGCTACAAAGATATTCCATACGTACAAGAATCATATGTCCCTTTTTTTGGTAACGGATTGGGATTTTCCAAAGATATCATTGGTTACATCCGAAATGCACATAAAAAATATGGTGGTATATTTCGTTTGAAACTTTTCCGCAAAGAAATGGTTGTCGTATGTGACAGGAATTTGGTCAAAGATTATTTTGCAGCGCGAGAAGATACCTTATCAATGTACAATGTCCTCGAAGATTTATTTTTAAGAGATGCATTTGCTGGCAAGCAGAACACATCTTTTTCTACGATTATTACACTTATCAAAAAAACTATCACTGTAAAATATGATGAATTTGGGCCGAAAATAATAGATGAAGCAAATAAATTGGCACTTAGAATGCAAACAACGTGGTGTGGCAAAGAAATAGATTTGACAGAACTAGTCATCAAATTTATCGCAAATACGTCCGCAAGATGTTTCGTTGCGATTGAATTAACTGATGAATTCTATCCTATCTTTATTAAATTTACACATTTATTGAATTGGATGATCGTCACTACATATTTCCTACCGATGTGGTTTCTTAGATTAACTGCGGGGCATCTCTTGAAACATTATTGGCATCAAATGGTAAAACAATTAGTTCCTGAAGTTCAAAAATACAGAGATGATCCAACGAAAAAAGATTCCCTTGTTTTAAGAGCTTCAGTTGATTATGTAGAAGATGCTGGTACTAAATTGAATGATGAACAAATTGGTGGCATTGTTGTTGGATTATTATATATCTCTTCTGAAAATTCTGCGATAGGATTAGCATCAACTATTATTGATTTGGTCCGAAATCCTGAACACTGGGATCGAGTTAAAGATACATGTCAAAAATATTTAGATACAAATGATATCAATGGATTGTTCAATGATCCATATCTTGATGCATGCGTTACAGAAACTTGTAGAATGGGTGCTCACATATTTGCCATTAATCGCAAACCTGCCAGCGCAAATATGGAACTGAACGGTTATTATTTGGGCAATATCGACACAATTGCCATTTGCCAGCCAATGTTGATGACATATGATTGTGCTGGAGATGTGTACAAAAACGCAGAAACATACAATCCAGATCGATTTTTAGGTGAACATAAAGAGTCAAAACTTTCACACAACTTATTGACATTTGGATCAGGATCACATCTATGTCCTGGGAAGAACTTTGCGATATTAGAAATTAAGGCTGCACTTGCAATGATAACCACTCAATTTGAACGATTCAAATTACCAAATCCATTACCTGACCTTTTTTATTTTTCTCCATCCGCTTTTGCAGAAAGATTTGTCAAAATCAAAATAAATCCATTGCCTAAAATAGAAACCAAAACAAAACAGACAATAAAAGATGTCCCACAAGTTCGTATTGGTGATAAAATGTGCGTTGTCGAAAAGATTTTGGACAATGGTTGGATATTGCGAAATTATTTGTCAAGAGAAGAACAAATCAAAATGTATTCTGGTGTGACAATGGCATCTAAAAATTCAGCATCGTATGAAAAAGTGATCCAAAATGTGTTATATCCGATCACCTATTATAATTCTGTTGATCATACATCTAATTGCGAATGTCCCACCGAATTATTAGCATGGGGGCAAAACATATGGAATAACATTAACGGAACTCTTATGGAAAAAATAGATCTGCCACAATTCAATTCTGTCACTGCGGAATTATATAACATTGATACTGTTGATGAAAATCACCATAATGAAATATTAACATATGGAATGATGACGACGTTGGGCAGTTCTCACAAATTTAGCTTTGACAGTCAAGATATTGAATTGAACAGTGGAGATATATTGATAACGGATTTTAGAAAAGTATTGCATGGCATTAAATGTGTATTGAATAATCCTCCTGGTTGGTTGAATGATGGCGTGTGTGTGATTGATGACATAGAATATCCAATCAAAACTTTCGATCGCAGTGGATTGATTATGCACATTGGATGCGTTGCGTGAACTCTATAATTAAAAAATATTTAGTTATGGAGTTAATTAAAAAAATTGATGTTTGGAATGTTAGAATAGTTAATGATAATAATATTGTCAACAAAATGTCTGTAGAACAGGGCGTCAAAAAATTTTTTAGAGCCAAAGAGGATGAGAAAGATGCCAAGTGTAATGAATTGCAACAAAGAATGCAATGGTTAATAGATAATCCAGGTGAGCATGAAAATCACCTTGCGAAATTTGGTAGAGGCCAATTATCAAATTATCCAAATGATTGCAATAGTGTTGATGCGTTCGTCAGAAGACATAATGAAGATCACCCAACTCTGCAGCTTGTTTATCAAAAAACAGATTCTAGTATATCACATGTCAAAACCGATGTAGACCATCAACGAAAAACGCTCAAATATACTATCTACTAACATGAATTGAATAATTTATTCAGTTCATATTATTTACCATATTCTTCTAACAACCATTTGACTCGAAATAAAACGCGGGACTGGAGCAGGGTCACCCGCATTAGCCAAAATATTGAGACTGTTGGTTAAAAACAAATTAGTACTAACGGCATCTCCTATATTTAAATAGACCATGTAAGAAGTGTTCTGCACCAAATCAAAAGTAATTGTTGGAATACCACCAACAGGATTTATTGCAGTCAGCGAAATCGGACCCCCATTTGGTTTCAGTGCGAAAGAAATACCATACCAACTGACTGTATTTTGACGATCCCAAACTATCGATAAATCAAATCGAAACAATCCATTTGCAGTTGCGAATACCCAAGTTCCAGTATTATTTGGTGCTGCTTCGAATCCCGCTGCATTAGTAGCCGATACTTGACCAACAGTTATAAAGTTACTACCAATCGGCAGTGCACTATTACATGTTTCCCATGATACTCTCGTATTTGCGGTAGTCATCGGAACATCTGCGAGTAATTCAAATGTATTTACCCACGTATATTGTGTCATCGCTCCAGTTGCACCCGTTGCCCCTGTCGGTCCCGTTGCTCCAGTTGCTCCCGTTGCTCCCGTCGCCCCTGTTGGTATCACTGTCGTGCTTAATTTACCTGTTGCGTCAATTACAACCATATCAGATGCTGCAATAGGTGCCACACCAAAAATACCTTGTACATATGCGCTTGTATGAGTACCCAAAGTACCTACTACAATCTTTCCGCTATCATTTGATAAACCTGGATTTCCAATGAATATATTATCAGATCCACTAACAAGTGCACCTCCTGATCCACTACCCAATGCAGTGTTATTATCTCCAGCAATTACGCTTCCCAATGCATCATGTCCTACAGCGGTAAAATCGGTTACATTTGTAGCCGTCTTTGCCGTTCCAGTTCCTAATAATGCACTTCTTGTTATAGATAAAGCCAACAAAGCGGTATCATTACCTAATGCAGCTACATCTGTCGCAGCTGTTGCAGCTTTTAATGCGTTTGCTCCGACGGCAGTAGTCTTTCCTGCCGAAATTAATGCTTGTCCGGCTTCGGATCCGACAGTAACCAACTGATTTGGTGCTAGAATAGATTTTGCTGCATTTGTACCTATAGCGACAACGTCATTTATTGTAGTTGCTGCTCTCAATACGCCAGAACCCATTGCTGTGACTTTGGCGATCGAAGTCGCATTGTCGGCTATACTTGGACCAACTAAGGCGCTTTCGTTTACCGTCAATGCTGCAAGCGCAGTATCTTCACCTAGACCTACAAAATCAGATGTATTTGTGGCGATTTGGGCCACATTAGATCCTACCATTGTCGCTTTTGTGGCACTAACCAATGCTTGACCAGCTGCATGACCAATCGCGGTCAATCCTGTACCCGTTGGCAATGATCCCAAAACATCTGTTCCCAATGCAACGATTTGACTACCCGTATTCAATGCTTTCAACGCGGTATCTCCGACAGCAGTAATTCCATCAATAGCAGTGGCTGCTTGTAAAGCTCCTCCACCTACAAGAACACTATCAACTCCGGATAACAATGATGAACCAACGTTACTACCGACACCTACCAAATGTGTTGGATTAACTAACGATCCAAACGCATTTGCTCCAACAGCCACAGTATCAGCTACTGTATTCGCCAATCCAAGGGCATTATTACCCATACCAACAACATCAGTCATAGTTGTTGCAATAGGCGCTAATTTAGATCCGACGAGAGTTGTTCCTGTTGCGGTCAATAATGATTTTCCAACTTCACTACCAACTCCAACCAAATCTGCAACATTCGTTAAGGCTGCAAACGCGCTGTCACCAATTCCGACAGTGTCCGTTAATTGGGTAGCTGCTGCAAAACATCCGCTACCCAAGGCAGATACCTTATTGATACCCGTAGCAACGGGCGCTACACTTGAACCAACCAATGAACTTCCTGTTACTGATAAAGCAGATAACGCTGTGTCATCTCCCATACCTACGAAATCGGATGTATTAGTCGCGGCACTAGAAATTCCTGATCCAACTATGGTAGTTTTTGGTGCATTTAATAATGCTTTACCGGCTTCGTGACCGATTGCAACTATTCCACTACCAGATGGCAATGATCCCAATACGTCTGTACCCATTGCCACGATTTGCGATCCAGTATTCAATGCCTTTAATGCTGTATCACCAACCGCGGTGACACTATCAAGTGCGGATGCTGCGCCAATAGCACCTGTTCCCAATGCAACAATTTTACCCGCACTTGTTAACGCACTACCAACATTAGAACCAGCTGCAACAATACTTGATCCAGATGGTAAAGATCCTAAAACGTCAGTACCAAGAGCAACAATATCGCTACCCGTGTTTAATAATTTCAGAGCTGTATCTCCAACTGCAGTAATACCATCAATAGCCGTCGCTGCCTTAACAACGCCAGTGCCTATCATGACACTCTTTGCTGCACTTGTTAATAGTTCGCCTGCATTTGCTCCGACAGCGACTAAACTACTTCCATTTGGCAAGGATCCTAATACATTTGTTCCCATCGCGACTAAATCACTACCGGTGTTTAAAGCCTTCAATGCAGTGTCACCCATTCCAACGACACCATTAACCAAAGACGCCGCTTGTCCGACACCGTTTCCGACTAAAACAGATTTAGCTGCAGAGGTTAACGCTTCACCAACGCGAGAACCTACACCGACCAAACCCCCAGCTGTTGGCAACGCGGCGAATACATTTGGTCCGACAGCAACTGTGTCAGTAACTGTATTAGCTAATCCAAGAACACCACTACCCATACCGACTACATTATCCATTGCCGTAGCAATAGGGGCCAATTTTGATCCAACTAAAGTTGATCTGGTTCCTGACAACAACGCTTTACCGACTTGACTGCCAATTCCAACTAATCCGGAAACATTGGGCAACGAAGAAAATACTCTTGATCCTACTCCAACTGTATCTTCTATTTGATTAGCAGCTGCAAAACATCTATTACCCATACCAGCTACTCGATGCATCGTTCCAGCTATAGATCCAAATCCTGACCCCATAATAGCATTTTCAGAAGCGTCCGTTGTAAATTGAGCGACACCATCTCCGACACCAGCTAAGTCTCCCGCGCTTGAAATTAATGATCCCCATGCAGCATCACCAATACCGATAAGACCATCCCCTGACGTCAAACTACCCAAAGCATCAGTTCCCAACGTCGCATTTCTACTTCCAGTTCCTAACAATCCTCCAGCAGCATGTCCGATCAAATTATTTCTTGCACCGTTTAATAATTTTCCACCAGCTAGTGCACCTTTGGCTACATTTTTGATTCCAGAAAACAATGAACCCAATACTCCTCCACCGGAACCTGAATTACCATCTCCATTGTTCAACGAACCAAGTGCACCTTCGCCGTTCGCCGTATTATCGTTACCATTAACTAAATTTTTAAGGGCACCACTCCCTGTTGCGGTATTGTTACTTCCATTAACAGTTGATGATAGAGTATTACTTCCAAGAGATGTATTGTTATTTCCAGTAGTTTGATTTGATAAAGAATTACTTCCGACTGATGTATTGTTAGACCCAGTTTGCAAGTTGGTAGAAGAATTGTATCCCACTGATGTATTGCTATCTCCAGTTGTAAGACTCGTGCTTGAATTTGTTCCAAGAGAAGTATTACTGCTTCCTGTCGTAAGGGACGACAATGATTCTGAACCAACCGATGTATTATTATCTCCAGTTGTCAAATTGGTCAGCGCTTCAAATCCCAATGCAGTATTGTTATCTCCAGTTGTAAGATTTGTTAATGTTTCGGATCCGACTGCAAGATTGTTATCTCCAGTTGTAAGGCTAGATAGTGCTTCAAAACCGTATGATGTGTTGTCGTCACCAGTTGTCAAGGATGAACTGGCTTCAAATCCGACGGCAGTATTATTATCACCAGTTGTTAAGCTTGAAAGTGTTTCGACTCCAACTGCAGTGTTACTACTTCCAGTTGTGAGAGATGTTGCTGCTTCGAATCCGATGACAGTATTATTATCACCGGTTGTTAAGGATGCCAACGCGCTTGCACCAATAGAAGTGTTACTGTTACCGATAGATAAATTTGCCAACGATTCAGATCCTATCGCAGTATTATTGTCTCCGATTGTCAGTGTAGAAAGGGATTCAAAGCCGAGGGAAGTATTATTTGATCCAGTTGTTACATTTGCTTGCGATTCGAATCCAACCGCAGTGTTATTATTGCCAGTTGTTAGTGCTGCGCTGGCGTCGAAACCGACTGCTACGTTATTGTTACCTGTCGTTAAACTAGACAATGATTCAAAACCGACTGCTGTATTATTATCTCCGGTAGTCAATGATGCTGTAGAATTGTATCCTATAGAAACGTTGCTACTTCCGATAGTAAGGGATGCCAACGCATTACCTCCAATAGCAACATTTTCGTTACCGATAGTCAAATTCAACAAAGAATCATGGCCAAAAGCGCTGTTATTGTTTCCAACGGTCAAGTTTGACAATGAATCACCTCCAACTGCCGTGTTATTACTGCCAGTTGTGACATTACTGAGAGATTCAAAACCGACTGATGTATTGTTCGCACCAGTAGTCAAAGATTGGGACGATTGAAATCCGACTGACGTATTATTATCACCAGTTGTTAAAGACAAAAGTGATTCGCTACCGTATGATGTATTATTATTTCCATTTGTCAGTTGAAATAATGATCTATCACCCATCGACGTGTTATTATTTCCATTATTGAGATTGAACAAAGATTCATTACCGACGCTAGTGTTACTGTTACCAATGGAGAGGGATCCTAATGATTGATTACCGACGGATGTATTACTGTCACCAATAGTGATTGTCTGCATTGCTTGATTACCAACTGCGGTGTTATTGTTTCCAGTAGTTAGATTTAATAGCACTTGGTTGCCGATTCCTGTATTATTACTACCCGTCGTCAAATTTGATAAAGTTTCATGACCAAATGCAGAGTTATTATTGCCAGTTGTCAAATTAGTCAATGTGAGATCTCCGAAAGCGACATTATTATTTCCAGTTGTGAGACTGTATAATGATCTGAAACCAAACGCAGAGTTGTTATCACCGGATAGAAGACTGAAGAGAGCTTCAAATCCGACCGCGGTGTTGTTATCTCCAGACGCAAGAGTAGCTAACGTGTTGTAACCGATCGAAACGTTATTATTTCCAGTTGTTAACGTAATCAACGATTTAGATCCTACAGCGGTGTTAGAATTTCCAGATATTAAATTCCGTAAAGCTTCGTTACCTAAGCCTGTGTTATCGTTACCATTAATGTTACTTTGCAAGGCGGCAAACCCGACTGCAGTATCCCTACTTCCGCTGGTTGTTTGATTTAGTGTAAAATTTCCGATGGCAGTGTTGAATTCTCCAGTTGTTAGATTAGGAAGAGCGCCGAAACCTAATGAAACACTGTTATTGATGGAGTTACACGTTGTACATGCGTTAGTAATTGGTGGGTATGGAGGAGGATAAGGGCCAGGGTAAGGGTAAGGATATGGCGGATAAGGATAAGGCGGATAAGGGCCGGGATAACATCCGCCGGATGAACAACATCCGTCTGGTGGACATGTCGGTAGGCATGGTGGGAGAGGCGGACAACAATCATCTCGCTTAGCCTCTCCACATTTACAATCTTGATGTTCGAAACATCCACATGATTTATGGTTACGATTAGGATTACAAACGGCGACAGAGCGAGGATCAGGTTCTCGTTTGCGCGGACCATCGTGAAATCTACAATCGCAATTCATTTGTTCGAGACATCCACATTCTTTGTATTTCCGAATAGAACGGGCGGAATGTGGATCAATGTTATTATCGTGTGCAGGTTTTTTCACTTTATCATGCACTAATTTTTTCTTCTCTTTTTTTTCACGATCCATATGTATTATATTACGTAACATATTTTACCGCAAAAATATATAAAAAAATAATAAATGTGATCATTTATAAATGGGTTGTCATCATTATGATGGAGGATCGTGCATGTGTTGCGGAGTATCAACAGATGCTTGTTGCGGAGAAGATCACGAATGCGAGAAATGTGGCGAAATTTGTGTCGAATGTTATGAAGAATACGGTGGATGTCCAAGTTGTGAAGGGGATTTTATAACAACGCAAGAACTTTTAGATTTTGTGTGTGAAGAGTATAACATCACGGATGCGAAATTGAAAAAGATAAACAACAAATTGTATGCCATCAAAGAACAGGCGCAAAAAGCTAAATTAGAAGAGTTTGGTAAGGAGATAAAAGAGTATTGCAAAGAGCAGGTATTATTGAATAAATCGGTCAATGAAGGCAGTTTTGAAAAATATTACGAGAACAAATATGATTGTTTGACAAATGCCCAAAGTGAGTATCTGGATGATTATTTTGAAGATATATATCCTCCGATTGAGAAGAATCAAAAAAATAAGATCTTGAAAAAATTCGTATCAAAAATCTCTGCGACTGATGATAACGAAAAGTACTTTAAGACAAGAGACAAACATCGCGCGAGATTTGATAAGTGGTGTGTAAAAGAAGAAATATTTTTGAATTTTACAAAGGAAGATTTTAATGATTTTTATGATAATTATTTTAGTTAAAATATTGATATAGTATCGATATTTTAATAATTTTACGACAATGAATCGATAGAAAAGATTTGTCTGGTATCGTCGCTATAAATATTCAATGTGAAATTAGAATCAGATTAGGATGTTTGCATAGTTCTTAGTAGCAGGTACAAGCATGTTTATATTTTGAAATCTAATATATCATAATAAGTATATGAATGAATCAGGTGATCAGAAAGTATTTAGTTAATTTATACGTTTAAGTATAACAAAAAACGCAGCTTGGGCACATCAAATATGGAAATGCAATATAGTGAATCATAAATGTAGACAGTGTCAATAAATAAAAGTTTAATGATTTCTATATTTGATGACTATTTTAGTTAAAATATCAATATGGTATTGATATTTTAACAATTCGGATAACCATTGCATCACTAGATCGAAATCAACATTAATACCATTTTTTTGAATGAGATTTATAAACGCAACTATTTTTTTATAAATTTTTTCGGCACATTCATTGTTTTCTAACAACTCAAAAAAACGTCTAGTATCTTCATTTGTTGTATCAGATTGCGATTTTTTAATCAAACTATACAATATTAATTCTCTGTAATATTGTGACTCTGTTATATGTTCCAGAATCCCCTCATATTCAAAATTAACAGACATAATAAATATAGTAACAATATGCGCATTTTGATAGTCATATGTTTTTTGCATGACTAGTGGAAAATATTTAAATTTGTACGTATTGATAGCAACATTGCAAATAGATTGTAAATCAACTGCATATGTCATCCATTCTTGAAATATCCGATCACATATCTCCATATTTGAACCAAATGCGATAGTTGCAAATGCGGCTGTTGCAACTGTTCCTGCGTCAAATATGATATTATTTTTTTCTACATAATACACAAATGAATCAATTGACATATTTGAATAACAAAATGAACTCTGATTTTTTACAATCGCACCTAATTCTATCAACTTTAGTAAATAACCGGCTTGAACATTATCATTTTTCACCACTTTAATTACTAATGATGAAATCAAAAAGTCAATAAGTTGTTGGTCGTATTCGGTATCAAAATCGCCTAAAATATTTAACAAATCGATCACAGAAGGAACAAAATAAGGATATTTTTGTCTGTAATCTTGGAGAAAAAATTTATTTAGTCCTTCAACAAACGTTTCTTTCGTAATATATGATATTTCGAGAAGTTCTTTGATAGTATCAAAATTATTCCCCTTCAAGAGCGCAACTATTGCCTTAACTTTATGCATTTTTCTATCCATATCGTTTACGCCACGACAAACGTTTCAAAATTCATTTTTTTTAACTAAACTAAAAAAATTGATAAATAATCTGCCACGAATATACTAACTATTATCATACATCAAAAATGCGTACCATCCTAAAATTGCATCCCAAAACTCATCCTTGGACAAAATTACGAGGAAAGAAAATTTTAAACAGAAACATATTATTTCAAGGTTATAAAGAAACCGATTTCGATATGAACATCATATTTCCGAATGCTACGACTGTATTATTTGATAGTTGTAGCCGAAATTTTGCTGATCATTGGCTCGACAAAGTTACTTTTCCAGAAGGCAGGAACGTCTTCATCCGATTTAATGAAAGTAATTTGCCGGATTATAATTGTGAAGCGATATATCGAAAATTTGATGATATGAAAATTGTTGCAAATCAATATTGGCGGACTCCACCAAATGTGGGCAAAATCAATCCGAAACAATTCGATCAAATGATAAATTCAGCTGATGGTGAAGAATTATTATGGGCAACTCTTAAAAAGAAAGATTCGCAAGAATATGAAACAAATGAATGATTTTATCTTAACGTTATAAAAATGATTTAGGTTAAGATAAATAATGGATACGTTAGAACAAATTAACAATAATTACCGATTAGATGCAGGTGCGGCGTTTGCTGCGATGATATTTTTTTGCCCCGGTGAGAGATATTGCATTTCTAAATATAGATGGGTAACGGCAATATTTATGTCAGGATTCGTGGGCGGCATCGCGAATGTATTTGTGCCGTTACAATATCAGATTGTAAATTCAGCGTTGCCGATGCTAGCATGTTTGTATCGATGGAAATTTTGTGATACATAACACAATAATATCATATTATTGTGTTATTAAAAAATTGAAAAAAAAAGTCAAAGATTGTGCTTGGATAGGATAAATTTATAAATGGCGATATTTGATAATCGTGATGTTGTTCAACATGTTGCAAAATTTTTGAACGACATTGGAAAAATAAATATGTCAAGGTGTTCTAAAATGATGAATGGATATGACTATCTTTTTGCAACCGAGATGTCTTTTATGAATATATGTCATTTGCGTCATTACAACAATTTTACCAATCTAGTCATAGACAAATACTTTGTCAAATTATATAATTCTCAAACAATTTGTGGACATAGTGTGCCTATAAAATTTCCACAAAGTATTACTCATTTATCATTTGTCAATAGTTTTAATGAAAATATTAAATTTTTGATTCCCACGTCTGTTACTCATTTGACATTCGGTCATTATTTTAACCAATCGATCAAAAATCTTCCTCCGTCTGTGACTCATTTAACGCTAGGTATTTTTTTGGGCAACCGTTCGATGATATCCCTATGACCATCACGCATTTAAAATTATGTAATTGCGACTACTTAAGGGGGAATAGTCGTCTGGGTTTGCATATCAAAAACGTATAATCATCATAACAATTATAATGATTATTTTTTTGGGATATGTGTTGCCATTTTTAATGTTCAATATAATAGTATGCACAAAGATCTGATCATATATATCAGCCAATATTTATCAAACAACGAGAAAATATATCTTTCTACGACATCATCATCATTGAATTCGCTAAAATATGAATTTATATACGATGATTGTATTGCGATGGATACAGTTTCGCATCTATCTTATTACAATAATTTTGCATCAATTAAAACTAACCGATTAGATAAATTGTTTCCGGTAAAAATGAAATATTTGCATTTAACTGTTGATCACAATACGTGCGATCCTGTTAAAAATCCAATCCCAAACTCAGTAACTCATCTAACTTTGATGATATCGGATGCGACGTCCGAAAATTATGAAGTCCCAACTAGAGCAATTGGTAATTACATAACTAATTCTGTCACTCATTTTACATTACATTTGAATACCACATATATCAAACGACAACTTATGAACACACCTATGGAATTTACATGTTTAAGAAAAAATAATCCAGAATTATTTGAAACCTATCCAGAATCAATAATATCTGTTACAACTTACATGGGGTGCTAAAAAAATGAAAAAATAATGATAAAGTAGTAATCATAATGATAATATCAATCTGAGATGTTATCATTATGCGATGATTTGATCTTGAAAATCGGAGAGACGCTAACCGATAGAGAAAAGATACAATGGACTATGACGTCAACGATTATGGACGCATTCAAGTATAAATTTATATATGGCGAAAAGATTTGCGCTAACAAGATTGTAGAGTTATCTTATTTTGATAATTTTGAGCGTGTAGAGATGATATCGGTACCATATGTACATATAGCACATAAATATATTCCTAAGAAACTAAGATATATATATTTAGATGGCACCATATTATTCCCTTATCGTAAAATTTTAGCTACAAATAATTTCAAAGAAGTCTATTTATCATTTGGTTATGAATATCGTATGCCAATACCAAATATAATTCCACTATCAGTGACTCATTTGACGCTCGGTGGTAGTTGTAATCAGCCGATAACTAATTATATCTCACCTGCAGTTACACATCTGACACTTGGTAACTATTTTGATCAGCCTGTTCACGATATGATTGTTTCAACATCTAATTTGACTCATTTGACATTTGGCCATCATTTTAAACGATCTATCACGAATTCGATACCTTTATCGGTTACGCATTTAGATTTGGGATACGAATTTGACCAACCGATAGAAGATTGTATTCATTACGGTGTTATGCATTTAAAGTTGAGCCAGAATTTCAACCAACCGATCAAAGGATGTATTCCATCTTCTGTTACCTATCTGGAATTCGGTTTTGATTTTAACCAATCTATCGAAGATTGTATTCCGTCATCAGTAACCCATTTGATATTTGGCAAAAAATTTAACCAACCAATAAAAAATAACATACCATCATCGGTGACTCATATAACGTTTAGAAGTGATCGTAAGAAACTATTGAGTAACATTCCAGATTCAGTAACACATTTAACGTTAGGACCTTACTACTCAAAACCAACTGGAATATTCGAGAAACCTTTTCTTGGTTTACCTCCTGGTAAATTTGAGAAAATATCTCAGCTGATACCGTTTGTTACCCATTTGATCGTTGGAAATACAGTTTATAGATTATTCGATGGAATGTTAGTATAAATTTTTTTAAACTAAATGTTCACATGTATTATTTTTTGTTCCAACTAAAATTTAATTTTATCTCTATATTTTTTCTTTCCTTATCTATATAGAAATTAGCTTAAAAATATAGATAAGGGGGTTATTTGGATATCTCCGATAGAATATTTGTTTTACGATAAAAAATTTAATTTTTTATCGTAAGATCCTACAATCAATAAGTTGTCCTATTGTTTCCGGTAATTCTGTAATTTGATTATGACACAAGTATAATTGTCGCAAATTACTAAGTCGTCCTACTGTTTCCGGTAATTTTGTAATTTGATTATCAGACAAGTATAATTCTTGCAATTTAACAAGTTGTCCTATTGTTTCCGGTAATTTTGTAATTTGATTATTACACAACCATAATTCTTGCAAATTAACAAGTTGTCTTATTGTTTCTGGTAATTCTGTTATTTGATTATTACACAACCGTAATTGTTGTAAATTACTAAAATGTAATATTGTTTCTGGTAATTCTGTTATTTTATTGTTATCCAATGATAATTCTTGCAAATTAACAAGTTGTCCTATTGTTTCTGGTAATTCTGTTATTTGATTATTACGCAACCATAATTCTTGCAAATTAACAAGTTGTCCTATTGTTTCTGGTAATTCTGTTATTTGATTATTACGCAACCATAATTCTTGCAAATTAACAAGTTGTCCTATTATTTCTGGTAATTCTGTTATTTTATTGTTATCCAATGATAATTCTTGCAAATTACTAAGTTGTCCTATTATTTCTGGTAATTTTGTAATTTGATTATTAGACAAGTATAATCCTCGCAAATTACTAAGTTGTCCTATTGTTTCTGGTAATTCTGTTATTTTATTATTATCCAATGATAATTCTTGCAAATTACTAAGTTGTCCTATTATTTCTGGTAATTCTGTAATTTGATTATGGTGCAACCATAATATTTGCAAATTACTAAGTTGTCCTATTGTTTCTGGTAATTCTGTTATTTGATTATCATACAGCCATAATTGTTGCAAATTAACAAGTTGTCTTATTGTTTCTGGTAATTCTGTTATTTGATTATCATACAGCCATAATTGTTGCAAATTAACAAGTTGTCCTATTGTTTCTGGTAATTCTGTTATTTGATTATCACACAGCCATAATTGTTGCAAATTAACAAGTTGTCCGATTGTTTCTGGTAATTCTGTTATTTTATTGTTATCCAATGATAATCCTTGCAAATTAACAAGTTGTCCGATTGTTTCTGGTAATTCTGTTATTTTATTGTTATCCAATGATAACTCTCGCAAATTACTAAGTTGTCCTATTGTTTCCGGTAATTTTGTAATTTGATTATTACGCAACCATAATTCTTGCAAATTAACAAGTTGTCCTATTGTTTCTGGTAATTCTGTAATTTGATTATGATGCAACGATAAGTCTCGCAAATTACTAAGTTGTCCTATTGTTTCCGGTAATTCTGTAATTTGATTATTAGACAAGTATAATTCTTGCAAATTAACAAGTTGTCCTATTATTTTTGGCAACTTAATAATATTTCTTGATTTAATATCTAATATGTCCGTAGAAAAAAAATTGAATAAATTAAGGTCCGCATATTTTTTTATAAAACCTTCTAATTCATAACAAGCTACATACATTTGTTTGTACGAGCTTTTATAAAAGAGATTTGTTTGAATGTTCTCGTAGTCATTTATTAATCTCGCATATTGTAAATCACATATATGATTTATAAGTCTATTAACAGTTGAACATCTTACAATATCGTTTAATGATAATTTATTGAATATTTGGTATAGTATATCACTTTGATCCATTTTGCTCTTTCTTGATAGAATATTTGTCTTATAATAAAAAATTCAATTTTTTATTGTATGATATTACAATTAATAAGTTGTCCTATCGTTTCTGGTAATTCTGTTATTTGATTATTATCCAACCTTAATTTTTGCAAATTAACAAGTTGTCCTATTGTTTCCGGTAATTTTGTAATTTTATTATTAGGCAATGATAAGTGTCGCAAATTACTAAGTTGTCCTATTGTTTCTGGTAATTTTGTAATCTTATTATTATACAACCATAATTTTTGCAAATTAACAAGTTGTCCTATTGTTTCTGGTAATTCTGTAATTTGATTATAATGCAACCGCAATAATTGCAAATTACTAAGTTGTCCTATTGTTTCCGGTAATTCTGTAATTTGATTATTATACATGCATAATTCTTGTAAATTAACAAATTGTCCTATTGTTTCCGGTAATTTTGTAATTTGATTATAAGACAATGATAATTCTCGCAAATTAACAAGTTGCCCTATTGTTTCCGGTAATTTTGTAATCTTATTACTATACAACCTTAACTTTTGCAAATTAACAAGTTGTCCTATTGTTTCCGGTAATTCTGTAATTTGATTATTATACATGCATAATTCTTGTAAATTAACAAGTTGTCCGATTGTTTCTGGTAATTCTGTTATTTGATTATTACACAACCATAATGTTTGCAAATTAACAAGTTGTCCGATTGTTTCCGGTAATTCTGTAATTTGATTATAAGACAATGATAATATTTGCAAATTACTAAGTTGTCCTATTGTTTCCGGTAATTCTGTAATTTGATTATCACGCAACCATAATTCTTGCAAATTACTAAGTTGTCCTATCATTTTTGACAACTTAACAATATTTCTCGATTGAATATTTAATGCGTTTGTAGAAAAAAAATTGAACAAATTAAGATCTGAATATTTTTTTATAAAAACTTCTAATTCATAACAATCTACATACATTTGTTTGCATGAGCTTTTATAAAAAAGGTTCGCTAGGATATTCTCATAGTCTTTTATTAATCTCGCATATTGTAAATCGCATATATGATTTATAAGTTTATTAACAGTTGAACATCTTACAATATCGTTTAATGATAATTCTTTGAATATTTGGTATACTATATCACTTTGGTCCATTTTGCTCTTTCTTGATAGAATATTTGTCTTACGATAAAAAATTCAATTTTTTATCATATAATTTTATAATTAATACGTTGTCCTATTGTTTCTGGTAATTTTGTAGTTTGATTATTATACAACGATAATTTTTGCAATTTAACAAGTTGTCCAATTGTTTCCGGTAATTTTGTAATTTTATTATTCAACCTCTTGCCGGCAACATTGAATGATCAAATATTGAGATATTCAAATCTCGATGCAATCGTCTAGCCAGCAACATTGAATGATTACATATTGGCGCGTTCAATTCTCTCGGCACTTTTCTTGCCAGCAACATTGAATAATTACATACTGGCCTGTTAAATTCTCTCGGCACTTTTCTTGCCAGCAACATTGAATGATTATGTATTGGCGCGTTCAATTCTCTCGGCACTTTTCTTGCCAGCAACATCAAACGATTAAATGTTAGCACATTCAAATCTCAGGCATTTGTCTTGCCAGCAACATTGAATGGTTAAATATTGGTCGTCTCGCCTGCAACATTGAATGATTACATATTGATGTATTCAAATCTCATGGCAATTATCTCGCCTACAACATTGAATGATTTCATATTGATGCATTCAAATCTCTCAACAATTAACTTGCCAGCAACATTGAATGATTACATATTGGCGTGTTCAAATCTCTCGGCAATTAACTTGCCAGCAACATTGAATGATTACATATTGATGCATTCAAATCTCTCGGCAACATTGGATGATCAAATATTGGGAGGTTCAAATCTCCAGGCAGTTGCCTTGCCAGTAATATTGAATGATTACATATTAGCACATTCGATCTCAAGACAATAGTTCCACCAAATGTACAGCAAATAATTTTACCCTTATCATACGACAAACATATCAATTAAGAAATACTTTCAAAGCTCATATATGAAAATTAAAAATTGATTATCAAACAGACATAAGACAATATATTATCGATAGAATATCGCAAATATGTTGCCAATATGCATAAATATATTAAAAAAGATCAGCGAGTTCCTGACAGACGAAGAAAAGATCAAATTGACGATGATCTCCCTTGATATGAATAAGTTAAAACATAAGCTAATGTATCGTGAAAAAATAAATGTGACTAAGATAAAAAATCTGTCATATTTTAATAATTTTGAATATATTGAGATATCAAATTTTGAATATGTGCGTATTCCTAAGAAAGTAAAACATGTGTATTTAGAACTACAATCAAAGTCATCGGTTATTCATCTAGCATTGGATTGGGATTTTGCGTTTGGAATGAAAAATATTTCTGTTTCGGCACATTCAACGTTTTCTGAATTTTTTAATGATACGATCAAACGCAATCTGCCCTCATCGATAACGCATCTGACATTTGGAAATTATTTTAACAAACCCATCGATGATATTATCCCACCAACAGTAACTCATTTGGCATTTGGCTGGTTCTTTAATCATTCAATCAATAACATCCCAAAGTCGGTAATCGAAGTCAAGTTGCATCGGAAATATGACACTATCATAAATGATGAAATTGCATCACGAGTTAGAATAATATGTATTTGATAAGTAAAGATTTTATTTATCAAAAAATTGATAAATAGATAGTTAAAATACGTTAGTAATTTATGTAGTATCGAAATGTTAACGCTAAATAAGGATGTTATTTTGCAAATTGGTTATTTATTGACTGATAAAGAAAAGACAATAGTAACGATGACGTCTATTGCGATGAACAAGTTGAAACATGTGTTTAGATATTATCGAAAGATGGCCACGTGCAAAATATCACATTTATCATATTTTGATAATTTTGAATGCGTAGAAATATCAAATCTTGGTGGTAAGTGTCCAAAATATGCAAAAGAAATTTACTACAAAACATGTACTCCTGTTTATTCGATTAGAGATAGTTCTATGAGGATTACACATTTAACGTTTGATAATAGTTTTAATCAGCCAATCAAGAAAAGACTTTTGTCATCTATTACGCATTTAACATTTGGATGGTGTTTTAATCAGCCAATCAAGAAAAGACTTTTGTCATCTATTACGCATTTAACATTTGGATGGTGTTTCAATAAATCTATTGAAGAAAGCATTTCATTTGGAATAACTCATTTAAATTTTGGCCATCATTTTAATAAACCAATTATGAATAATATTCCAGTATCGGTAACTCATCTCACTCTCGGTGCAAAATTCAACCAACAAATGCAGGGATCTTTACCATCATCAATAACTCATCTATTTTTTGGATCCGAATTATACCAACCTATTAAAAACGATTTCCCGACATCGATTACGCATCTTGAATTCACAGAATATTTTAATCAACAAATCAGTAATAGCATCCCACGATATGTTACACATTTAACATTTAGTCCGCTGTTCAATCAACCAATCGTTATTGGTTCAATTCCTCCATCTGTAACTCATTTGACATTAGGGTACAATTTTAATAAACGAATTATATACAGCATTCCTCGATCTGTCACTCACTTAAAATTCGGAGATCGTTTTAACCAATCGATTAAATATAGTATTCCATCTTCTGTTACTCATTTGTCATTTGGCCTTGCATTCAACCAACAAATTAAAAATCGCATTCCTTCGTCAGTTACCTATTTAGAATTTGGAAAAATGTTTGACCAATCGGTTGAAGATAGCATTCCTCCAAGCGTAACACATTTAGTGTTCAATGGCGAACCTAGTCAGATAATCAAAAATAATATACCACTAACAGTGACACATTTGATAATTCGATAATCAAAAAATTTAATTATTGAATTGGATGAATCAATAAATGACTTTTATTACGTACAGACATCATATCAATGATTTCATATAAATTCATGTATTGATATTTACGTTGCAAATCTTCATTGTTATAAATTTTAATGATTTTATATGGTTCTCTATTAGGTTTTGATGATAAATACATATACCATGTTGGTGTCATTTTATCATATATTTGTTCCAATTCGTTTTCTTTTCCAAAATCAATATCGCAGTCAGCAATGAAATTTTGTCGCAACAAAACAAGATGTTGTTTTTCACACACTATGTATGGGAATTGAAGATGAACTCCATCATGTAAAATATTCTTCAAACGATATGGTTTCCTACGCTTCGTTACGACACACGTGTAATTTTTATCGTCTCCAAACATATCAGCAAGTATTGATGTGAATCGTGATACTATTTTTGTAATATTTGCATTATGTTTGATGTCGCTTTCATTTTTAAAAGAAAAAGAAAAGTCGATTACTATTGGTGCTTCGTTTGGAACGACTTCAGCGATATCAATTGTATTCTCTGTCGCAGTAGAATATAACTTATTAAATTCTTCTAATTCACTGCTATTTATAATATATCTTCCAAAATTCGAAACCGATATGTGTGTAGAAAGTGCGTTACGTTCTTCGTTAGCATGCGTAGTTAGAAAATTCCTCAATTTTGTATCATCTGACATTTTTAATGATACCAGTTATGGCACATATTCGTGTATCTATTTTTGTCAATTTTTATTAAAAAAATTGACAAAAAAACTCTCACTCATCTTTATCTGTAAAACTTTAACCAAAATGCTCCCTAAGTATGTTTGTCCGATAACTGGCGAAGAAATTTCTCAAGGAATTATACTTGCAGATGGAATTGTTTACGAGAAAAAAACGATCAATGAATATTTGAAAGTGGAAAACATAGTTTCTGGTGCGATATATCCACAGTTAACAAAAAGTCCATACACTGGTGAATTATTACCTAGTTCTAGAGTTATGGACTATGTATTTGCACACAGGTTAAACAATGGATACTCAGATTTGTTTTGTCCAATAACAAAAGAAGCAATTAAAATTCCGTATGTAATATTTAGCGAAAAGCGGATGATTAACACGCTTTACGAATATGATGCATTAGTGGATTATGTTAATAACATATGCAAAAAAAGAAAAGATCACTATTTTTATAATTATGACGTTGCAGATCCCTTTCATGATGAAATTATAATAGTTCCAGACAAATCGCTGATGATGGCGATGAACATCCCGATTGGCAAACATATCACACAAACATTTCAGTTACCAAAAACAAAGATTCCAACAAGCAAAAAAATACGTTCAATAACAATTCGTAAATTATTTAGAAAAGACACAAACGATTTCCAAGAAAAAATGAAAGATGAATTCAAAAAAAATTCCATACCCATTCATATTTATGGCTATATGAGAGAAGACGTTGTAATAATGAATTTAGATTTATCAAACATGCAAATTATGCGTGGATTTAAAGGATGCGTTTTCTATAATTGCAATTTGTCGAATACGATAATCAGTGAAGGAATGCCACGTTGCCAATTCAATTTTTGTAACATGAATAACGTCACAATCAATGCATCATCATTTATTGGTGAAGAAGTTAGTTTTTTTGGATCTACGATGGATAATATTAAAATAATTGATAGTTTTGAGTTGGAAAAAGGAACAACATGGGTTAAATGCGCGAACTTGAAGGAGGTAAAAAAAGAGATGCTTAGAAGAGGAGCTACATCTGTTAAGAAAATGACTTTACTAGATTATTAAAAATTGATAATTGATATCATTTAATTTCGAAATCAATGCTTTGATAACATAACATGTTTGCAAAGCATCTCAAAACTAAACGATCATTCTGTACAAAAATAAAACAGAAAAGTGGAACTTGGCAAATAATGAAACCAAGATTAGAAGTTGCAGGAGTCTGGAGTATCATGACTATTAGCTACGGCACAATACATGCGAAATCTTACGTAACCGAATTTACAAATGACGAGATCTTGACGTTGGCAATTGATTCTTGCATATTCAGTACTGTTGGCGTAGGATATATCATTTTCATAAGCGTATTATCATTGCATTGGATTAATATCATTGGAACGAAAACAGCGACCAATTGGATCCTATTTGCATTTATCATTTTTATGTTTACCTTTTTATGTAGTGGGGCAAAAATTGACGAAATAGAAAATAACAAATAACATTCTTTAATATATTTATCAAAGATGCTATCAAAATGTACTGATATTATGTTGCATATCTCAACGTTCTTGCGTGACAAAGATAAAATTTCACTGTCAGCAACGTCAAAATCGTTGAATGAGTTGAAATTGCGATATAGATATTGCGATCGAATTTATGTATTATGGATCAGTCATTTGCCATATTTTGATAATTTCGAATCGGTAGAAATATTTTCTGTAAAAGATAAAGTTCCAAAAAATGTCAAATATATACATCATGCGCCACTTGATGATGTTATTCCATCAAATGTTACCCATTTAAGTTTTTTTTATTATTTGGACGATTCAACTAGAATAAAAATACCATTGTCAGTGACACATTTGAGTTTTGGTTCTTGCTTTGATAAAACAATATATGGTAAAATCCCATCATCTGTTACTCATCTAACGTTTGATCAATATTACAAAGAATTGGATGACTATATACCAAAATCTGTGACGCACTTGAAATTTGGTTATCATTTTAACAAATTCAATAAATAACAATGTTGTTTATCAAATTCTATCTCTCCAACAACGAAACGATTCGTGCATACTCGCGCGCAGTTGGCATATTATCTGCAGCAGGTATTAATTGAATTTGTTCACGCAACATTTTTGCAACATCCAATGCAGTCTTACCATTTCTGCTTTTTAATTCTTTATCTATTCCAAGATCCAGCAACGCTTTGACGATATGATAATCACCTTTAATAGCGGCGATATGAAGAACAGAATAATCAAGATTGCAACGATGATCTATATCTGTCCCATTATCAATCAGCAACTTAATCACTGTTGTAAAACCACAATACACTGCACTTTTTAATAATGTACCACCATCCATATCTAGTCTATCCACAATCCTTGCTTCTTTTTTCAAGTGATGAAGCACTGTTTCATAGCTTAATTTTTCGTGATCAAGAGTTAGACTGGAAAACCATGGATCTTTTCTGCACCACGAAATCAAATCGGAACGTACGCTATCATTTGCTAACAAATCGGTTAAACAGGCGAGATCATATTTTTTAATATTTAATTTGCTATGTAAATCTTGAATGTAATGTGTATATATTATATGATTAGCAACATAATAAGAATGTTGCGTGAGTTCATGTTTCTTTGCATCTTTCTTCCACATATATTGATATGATAACAAATCTGGATTAGGAAAATATATGCCAGGTAAATACAGGCGAACTGGTTCAATATGCGTAATATATTTGGGTTTTTCAACGTTACAATTTCCTAGTTTTTCATATATTGAATATGGCAATGTGGTAATTTTGATATCATGATAAAGCCTTCTATTGGCGCGATTGTATAGTCTTCGCTGAAAAATACTTTGCATTTTTGATATCATTTATTATGATGATCATGTCTAAGCAATTTTTTTTCAATTTTTGATAGTTAAATTTTTTAGATATCAAAAATGATTAATTCGTTTCATAGTCGTTGTGGCGATCAACTTGTTCTTGAAATGATGATGGTCTTTTCAGAGGATCAATACATGCCATAAAATTGCCCATTATTTTAGTATCAGATGTTTGACTCACTCCTATTTTTTTATTCGCTGGAGAGACATATGATTCAATTTCCGATAATACGTGTAACGACAGTTCATTATCATAAGTTCCTTTCCAAGCTCCATGTATTGATATCCTTTTCATATTTTCATGATCGATGATGTAGAAGCAAGGTAAATCTTGCCGATAACTCGAATCAACTGTTTTCCATCCTATTGGTAATTTATATTTTACGTATTGTTGCGGAGGATCTTCTGGAACGATTTCGATACCCATTTTTTTAAACTCTAACATATCTTCGTCGTCTGGTAGAGGAATGCGTTCCGGTAGCGGCAGTGGTTGGCCCATGTTTTGTGATGTTGACATACTGACTAATTGATAATTGGCCATTTCTTTTTCAATTTTTTATCACGTTCAATATTAGTAAGATGTTAACATTGTACCAAGATATACTTTTCAAAATATCCGAGTTATTATCAGATTACGAAAAAATAAGTTTATCAATGTCGTCTAAAATATCAGACAAATTAAAATACATGTTCACCTATAGCGATAAAATACATATTTCAAAAATTTACCATTTACCATATTTTGATAATTTTGAACATATTGAAATTTCTAATTCTGTAATCAGACTTCCAAAACGTGTCAAACGTATATATTGTTTCATATTCGCCTCTGGCAAACGTCATTTTGTTCCATCATCTGTTACACATCTAAAACTCGTTGCTCATAACAATGCGACACTTGATAACATACCATTCAGTGTTACTAACTTGATCTATGATTCTTACTTCAATAATCCTATCAAAACCGGTTATATTCCAACATCAGTTACACATCTAACGTTCGGTTTCTTTTTCAATCAAAAAAATAAAAAATGTATTCCGCCGTCAGTCACACATCTAACATTTGGTTACCATTTTAATCAATCCATAGAAAATTCCATCCCTCCATCTGTGACTCATCTAACATTTGGCTGTCACTTTGATCATCCTATCAATGATTACATCCCAACATCCGTCACACATCTAACGTTCGGTGACCGTTTTAATCAACAAATCAAAAATTGCATCCCATCATCGGTAACCCATTTAACATTTGGTGACCAATTTGATCAACCTATCAGGGATATTCCACATTCTGTCGTAGAAATAACCTTGTCAAAAGAGTACGAGAACCAAATAAGTTTGGATGTGCAATCGAGAGTTAAGATATTGTGGGATTAAAAATTGACGAAAAAAATAATCATGCATATTATCATCAATAAATATTTTCAAAATGCAATCGCTATATGATGATCTTGTTATAAAAATCAGTCAAATGTTGTACGATAATGAAAAGATAAATCTGACAATGACATGTTTGTTTATGGATAAATTCAAACATAAATTTGCGTACTATGAAGAGATAGAAATACATAAAATAATAAATTTGTCATACTTTGATAGATTTAAATGCGTTAGAATATCTGATATATGCGATACGGTTCCAAAAAATGTTACATATATCTTTTTGACGACATATCTTACCGATATTATGACAATCCCATTACCATCGGTCACACATTTAACATTTGGAAACAAGTTTAACCAAACAATAAAAGGTTGCATCCCATCATCTGTGCTATATTTGACATTTGGAAATGAATTTAACCAATCAATAAAAGGTTGTATTCCATCATCTGTGCTACATTTAAAATTCGGCAACAAGTTCAATCGATCAATAAATGGTAACATACCAGAGACAGTATTACGATTAGAATTTGGATTCAGATTTAATCAACCAATAAATAAATATATACCTGCATCTGTATTATATTTGAAATTTGGCTATGAATTTAATCAAAAAATTAAAGGATGTATTCCATCATCAGTAAAATATTTAGAACTTGGCGGTAATTTTGATCGATCAATTAAAAATAATATCCCTTCATCGGTGACTCATCTAACACTTGGTTATCGATCTATTAGATCGATTGAAGGATGTATCCCAAATTCAGTAACTCATCTGGAACTTGATTATCGATCTAATAGATCGATTGAAGGGTGCATCCCAAATTCAGTAACTCAGTTGACGTTCGGTCTCAATTTTGACAGATCCATAGAAAATAGCATACCGTCCTCAGTAACTCATTTAGAATTTGGCTTTTCATTCAACCAACTAATAAAAAACGACATACCATCATCCGTAACTCATTTAACATTTGGCCATTCATTTAACCAACCAATAACAAATGCCATACCATCATTTGTGACTCATTTAACTTTCGGTTCCCGTTTTAATAAACCCATAGAGAACAGCATACCATCCTCCGTAACCCATTTGATATTTGGCGACAATTTTAACAAACAAATCAAAAATAATATACCGCCTTCAGTAACTCATTTAACATTCGGAAAAAGATTTAATTATCCAATAGACGATATTCCTCAGTCGGTTGTCCAAATAACTCTGAATAGAAAATATGGTAACAAAAAAATAAGTAAAGAAGTAAAATCAAGAGTTAATATCAAAAAAATTGATTAATAAAATCATGTTTATCATTAAAAAATAATGCTAAACATGGTATTCTACCGAGTCCTACTTTCTATTCTCTTTTGCATATCCCCAATATTATTGCTAAATTCTATCGGGAAAAATATCAACATACTCGACATCCCGGATCAATATTACGTTATATTCAATAAAAATATGGAGAACATCACACACACAGATAGATATTTTGATAGAGATAATATTGTAGAAGTGACTTGTGATGCGATCAAAAAATATGATGGATCTTATATTAGTTACCTGGGTTTCAGATTATTTAGTGTTCCTTGTGATAACTATGCGCGCAACTACAACATCGCTGTTTTTATCATGTTTTTGATAATACTATATCAGCTGTTAGTATTTTGTGGCATAACATATGTATTTTTTCATAACCAACAAACATTTGATGAGAGAACATACAAAATGATAATCTATGTTATTTTAGCTCTATTTTTGTCGAGTATTTTTTGTGATGTATATTCTTTGAGCAGCGATAGAGGTATTGCAATATTTTATGGCAATAAAATATATGATATTTCAGGCAAAGTGTATGTTGCGCATAACAAATATGATATTAATACGGTGGTTTACGAAGCAAAATTCAATGATGATATATCGTTGAGTAGAATCATATGCGATGGGACACATTTTAGAGGTGGACGTGACGAGTATTTTTTTGGACAGATGTTCAAAATAAACAAGTGCGATCCCATCGGCTATAATAAGATACGGTATTGCGATTTTAATATTTATTGTCATTGCGATTGATTATTACGCCAAGAAACAGTCCAACGAATTTGATATTTGATTTTTAAAAAATTGATTAACAAAATCTCTGGCATGCATTTCTATAGTATGTCCCAATAAATGCTCCATCGTATTCTATTTCCCGTTCTTTTTTTCGCAATTTCAATATTGTTACTAAATTCAATTGGTAAAGAAGTTAGCACTCAGAATATTGAAAAAATGAGATTCGTCATATTCGATAATAACATGAATGTGACCTACTACACTTCTAATGTATCATTTGGTAACGCCTTTATTGGAGATTCATGCGATGCATTCAATGAATATGATGGTAAATATATTAAGTATAATCCAAGATTCGTTTATGATAGTCCTTGTTATGAAAATAGTGGAAATTATAATATGCATGTTAGAATCATGTTTGTGATAATCATTAATGAACTGATCATGTTGTTCATCGTTTGCCATTTGTTTTATTATTATCAGCAATGTTACGAAATAGAAACTCTTGGTATTAGGAGAAATAAAACTATTTTGGTTCTAATTTTGTCTTTATTTACAATAAGTGTTTGTTGTGACATATATTCGTTTAACAGCGAAATAGGAATTTCAATATTCTATGGTAACAAAATATATGATATTGCAGGAGTTTCGTATTTAGTACGAGATAGATTTAATTTAAGAGGAGCTGATTATCTTACAAAAATCAATGCTGCTACATTAAGCAAAAGTATATGTGATGCGATGTATTCTATTCATATGTCAGATAATTCTCGTCTTGAACAAATAATAGAAATGTCCAGATGTAATCATGTAAGATACGGAATAGCACCTGCTGCTATTGTGAGATGTTTCGTGATTGCGCTATCATTCCTTACTTTTGCGATCGAATATTGCGCGAAACGACGAATTGATGATTAAAAATATTTTAGTTATCAAAAAATAATGCTGATAAAGTTCTTTGTGTATTTGTACGTTTAAATCTCCGGATAATGCAATCCCTGTCGGCAACATTGAATTGACAAATATTTGTACATTGAAATCCTCAGGCAATACAATTTCTTACCGGCAACATTGAATGGACGAATATTTTGGCATTCAAATCTCTAGGCAATGCAAATTCTTGCCAGCAACATTGAATAGACAAATATTTGCATATTCAAATCTCCAGGAAATACTTTCTCTTGCCGGTGACATTGAACGAATGAATGTTTGCATATTCAAATCTCAAGGCAATATTTCATCTTTCCGGCAACATTGAATGAACGAATATTTTGGCATTCAAATCCCCAAGCAAAATTTTATCTTGCCGGCAACATTGAATAGACAAATATTTGGACATTCAATCTTTTGCCAGCAACATTGAATAGACAAATATCTGTACATTCAAATCTCCAGGCAATACTTTCTCTTGCCAGTAACATTAACGAACAAATATTTGGACATTCAAATCTCTAGGCAACATAATTTCTTGCCAGTAACATTGAATGGATAAATATTTGCACATTCAAATCTCCAGGCAATACTTTCTCTTGCCAGCAACATTAAACGAACAAAAAAATTGAAAAAATAATAGCAATACGTTTCCATCAATAATTTGCATGACCAAAATGCATCTTGATAAAGCACTGTGTGAAGTTGTTCAAACCAACCAAGTCCATTTGACGAAAGCGTTGGTGAATGCTGGAGCATCATTCAATTATCGTGACAAATATGGCCACGATGCATTGTACTATGCATGCAAATACGGTGATTTGACGCAAATCAAGTGGTTGTGTGAAAATGGAGCCGATGTGAACAGACGATATGATAATGACGTCGGGTTGATGACCTTGGAATTTGACCGCAAAAGAAAAGTTACAGTCGAAATAATGGATATTTTATGGTACTATGATGGACGTTTTTGTGGGCGCAAATTGATTCTACACACTAATGATTGTGTCCATATATTGAAATGGATGATGAATGTTAAATATGTGTACATTGATGGAGTTGACAAAGATGGTAAAACGTTGTTACATCTTGCATGCATCACCGATCAAATCGGTATGGTTAAATTCTTAATTGAGAATGAAATTGATGTAGATGCACGTTGCAACAAAGGATTAACCGCATTGTCGTATGCAGTCATATCTAACAACATTACAGCAATTACCTTGTTATTGGAATGTGACGCAAATATAAATAATCAAGATGATGAAGGTAATACTGCGTTGCATTTTGCATGTGCAAGAAATAATTTGAAAGCAGCATGTTTGTTGTCGCGATATCAAGCAGATGACACTGTCAAAAATGATAGTGGAGTTTTAGCTTATAATATGGGACCTTTTGACGTGTCATATTTTTCTTAAATATATTTAGAAAAAATTGACCAAAAAATCATTTAGAGTCTTTTGAATCTAAAGGAGCGTCAAATGTTATCTGTACCAGATGATATAATTTTGAAAATAGGTGATTTGCTGTTAGACAAAGACAAGATAGCTATAACGATGATGGCAAAAAGATTTGATCGGTTGAAGTACAAATTTATATATCGTCAAAAAATGATTTATGATCGTATATTGCCTTTATCATATTTTGATAATTTTGAGTGCATAGAGTTGCCGCGTTATCAACGAATTTATCCAAAGAGCGTTAAATATGTTCATTTTGTAGCGAGAACAACAGAAATGCCACCAAAAGTAACTCATTTGACGTTTGGCGATGATTTCAATCGTTCTGTCGAAAACGTTATCCCGAGTTCAGTCACCCATTTGACACTTGGACATTATTTTAACCAACCGATAACAATTCCATCATCTGTTACTCACTTAACATTCAAACTTCATTTTAATCAACCAGTAAAAATTCCATCGTCTGTGACTCACGTAACATTCGGATACAGTTTTAACCAACCGATAGAAGTTCCATCGTCAGTAACCCACTTAACATTCGGACCAAAATTTAACCAACCAATCAAAATTCCAACGTTCACGACTCATTTAAAGTTCGGATGTTATTTCAATCAACCGGTAATTGTTCCCCCATCAGTGACCCATTTAGTGTTTGGGGATTTTTTTGATCAACCACTGATTGATGACAATTTGTTATCAGTCGAAGAAATCATGATCACGCAAAATTATGATAATACTATAAATGAAAACTTGTTACCAAAAATAGTGAGATATTATGTTTGATAATTAAAAATTTTAATTATCAAATATTATTCTAAAACTGCAATAATACGTACATATTCGCGTGCCGTCGTCAAGTTATTCATCGGATACATTTGAATTTGTTCATGTAACATCCGGTGCTGTTCTGCCATTTTTTGTTAGATAATCGGCGGTAACAAATATTCATACGTCAAATTGTTGCTGTTACCACCAAGCGAAATAACGTAAACATTTATGATACTCGCTGCCCCACTTGGCGCAATAAAACTAACGGTATTATTGTCGATGACTTGGAAACTTGTAATGTTTGTTGGGCCAAATTGAATACTTTGTGTTGAGGCCAAGTTGTTCCCTAAAATAGTTATTGAATTCGAACCATTTATTGGACCTTGATCCTGAATTAATTGAGTTATTGATGGCACTGCAACATATGTGAAGCGTAATGCGTTACTAACTGCATTAGTGGCGGATACGCTGACCGAAAGAGAAGAAGGAGACATGGGCGGCGCGATGAATGAGATTAGCATGTTATTGATAATTGTGAATGTTGTAATTTGCACGTTGCCAAAATTAATTGCTTTGGCGTAAGTGAGGCCGTTACCATTGATGAGAACTGTTGTGTCAGATGACAATGAACCACTTGATGGAGAGAGTGATGTTATGTAGAGATTTATGATAATAGGATTACATGGGGGTTTGGTGTTGTGACAAGGTAATGTTGGAAGTTGATTTTGACAATTATTTTTGATATAGATAACTTTTTTGTTGTGTTCGTGGCATTTGCAGTTTGGACCACATTTGGACATTTTGTTGGTTATATATTTATCCTCTTTTTTAAAAAAATTATAAGAATAGTTTAGTAGTAAGAACATGCCAATCTCACCAAATAGCTCGAATACTGGCGGCAATAGTGTGATAATTATTACCGGCGTCAACCTTTCTGGCGCAACAGCAGTGTATTTCGGTGATAGCTTAGCGACTATCACCGCGAATACTCCAACAATGATTACTGTGTTAAATCCTCCAGGAAATGGAGTTCAACAAGTTGTAGTCCAAACAAATGGTGGAAAAAGTAATCCGTTGAATTTTTTTTATATTGATACACCAATAACAACCTCACTTTCTGTTGATTCTGGCCCTGTTGCAGGTGGAAACACAATATCAATTTATGGATATAATTTATATACAGCAACAAGTGTTAATTTTGGTGCAAATTCGGCTACACCAACAGTCATATCCGATTCAGAGATTACTGTAATCGTTCCGGCAAATTCTGGACCAGGTGCCATCCAGATAATCGTCACGACAACTGGGGGATCAACTGCGCCGCTTAGTTATTTGTACGAAGATGTACCTACGATCTCATCAATTACTCCGACCAGTGGGAGCACACTTGGAAATACAATTATCACTATTTTTGGTACAAACTTGTCCAATGTGACTAGTGTAACCTTTGATGGAAATTCTTCATCTTTTGGTGTAATCAACAATTCTACTGTTTCAGTAAGTTCTCCAGCACATGCCGCAGGGAGCATAGATTTAGTTTTGACAACGACAGCTGGCAGCGCAATCCTAAGCAATGGATACACGTATATCTCGGAACCGGGGATATAAATTTATTAGTTGCGACGTGAAATATATCATAATCATTCAAACAGTCTAAAATATTTTTTGATATCGGATTCATGTGCTTCGACGACGAAATCGCCAACGAACTCTCAATCGTACGACCTAGAATTATGTAGCAACTTCCTTAAATCCAGAAATTGGTCGAATAATACTAAAACCAATAAAAGCACACAAATGAATTAGATAAATAAAACGTTTAATTATCTAAAAAATTGATATTAATAACGCTAGAACAATAATAACTGTTTATCATCAAAATGATAAACTTATATGATGATTTGATTGTTAACATTTGCGAAAACTTATCCAATAGAAACAAAATAATAATAACAATGATATCAAAAAAATTTGATAAGTTTAAGTACAGATTTATGTATTATGAAAACATTGCAATCGAAACGATTTTTAACTTATCATTTTTTGACAATTTTAAATCTGTAACAATAACTGAGATTGATAAAAAAATTCTTCCAAAATATGTTACACATTTAACATTTGGTCATCGTTTTAACCAATCAATTGACAATTATGTTCCTAAATCAGTTACACATTTAATTTTCGGATCAGATTTTGATCAAACAATTTGTGGTTCCATTCCCAACTCAGTTACTCATCTAAAATTTGGATTTAATTATAACCAATCGATAGAAAAATGCATTCCAAATTCAGTTACTCATCTAACATTTGGATTTAATTTTGACAAACTGATTGAAAAATGCATTCCAGATTCGGTTTTATATTTACGATTATATTGTAGGAATGGTTATCCTGCTAAAAATGATTTTCCAAAAAATTTGACGCATTTGGAGTTGGTTGTTCTGGACAGCAGATATAATACGTGTTTTCCATCGACGATTTCACATCTAACATTATTTTTTATAACATATATATCATTGAAGGAGCTCATGCCACCATCTGTTAAACATTTGACTCTCGATGGTCAATTTAATCGGCCAATTGATGATTTCATTCCTTCATCGATAACTCATTTAACACTCGGAGGTAACTTCAAAAAATCGATCAATTACGTCCCATCTTCCTTAATGAGAATAACGCTTAGTGATGATTACAATGGAACAATACATGACAATGTAAAATCGCAAGTAGAAATAGTTAGAATTTGATAAACAAAATTTTTATTTATCAAAAGTTATATGACTACATTTTTTGTAGTTAGATGATACTATAAAACAAATCATCTAAAAAATATGTACGAACTCCTTCACCGATGATATATACTTTCGATTATTCCGAACATAAATAGTATCATAATTTTTTAGCTCTTCGCCATATGTTTTTAGAATATATCTGCCATCCATACCTATTTTTAGATGAGTAACTGAAGCAGGCAATGGTGTATCAAAATTATAATCATAATCAAACGATAGATGAGTCACCGAATTAGGTATGTCATTTTCTAAAGATTGATTAAAACACTCTCCAAATCTTAAATGTGTAACAGAATTAGGTATGTAATCATTTATTCGTTCATTAAAAAATCCGCTAAAAGTTAAATGCGTGACTGAACCAGGTATTTTAGTTTTTAAATGTTGTGCGAAATATTGAATATAACCAGACGGGATAATTATCGGACTTGGATATCTTACATCCTGGTGCAGCGTTAGATGTGTGACAGTTGCAGGTATTTCAAAATCAGGTGACATCGTACATATAATACAATTTGGATAACAACATATTGTAACGTTCTTTGCGTTTTTGGAAAATCGATAGTGACACGTATCAATTATGATTGATTCAAAATTATCGTAAAACGATAATTTATGGATTTTTTTCCAACTTATTTGATCAACATATATCAACCGATATTTAAAATCATTTGTTACTGTTGTTGCTGCAGATAGATTGATCTTTTCTTTATCTTTCAAATGTTTGCATATCTGTGAAAATATGTCGTAATTGTACATTTATTGTATGAAGAACAAAAATTCGTTTGTAAGATTTCGATTGTCAATTTTTTGTAATGCTAAAAATTGACGTTTGAAATCATAATCATGCATTATCAATAATAATTATCAAAAAATGATGATGGTCATATATATATCGACATCTATTATTAATTTACGTTTTCATGATTGGTTCAAAGAGCGTATCAATAATTTGACAATGTTATCCGTAACGCATTTGACTTTCGGATATGAATTTGATCATCTGATTAGCAATTTGATAGCACCAAAAGTTACCTATTTGACTTTTGGGAATAATTTTGATAAATCAATTGACGACGCGTCAATGCCCAATGTTACTCATTTGACATTTGGAAATAATTTTAATCAGTTGATCGATGACATACCACAATCAGTTACCAAAATTATAATAAGTAAAAATTATGATAAACAGATAAATGATAATATATCATCAAGAGTTGAAATCGTAAGAATTTGATAAGTAAAAAATTTATTTATCAAAAAAATTGACGAATCGTTTCCCAGATGGTAATATCAATGAAAAAAAGATCAAAAATGTTATCATTATATGACGATATCATATTGCAGATCAGTAACTTTCTAACAAATAAAGAAAAAATTCATTTTGCGATGACTGCTACGAAAATGAATGCGTTTACAAGGCGTTTCGTCTATTGCGATAAAATAAATATCAATAGGATAACACGATTGGATTATTATGATAATTTCGAATTTATTAAAGTTTCATATTTGTATGAGGATAACAAATTTCCAAAGTTAACCAAATATATTTACTATACTGGATATGTTGGGTGGTATATACCAACATACAATTCGCATGGTCAGATAAATATAACACACCTAACACTCAATGGCAATTGCAATTTTCAATATGATTTTATTATACCGGGAACCGTAACACATTTAAAATTTGGAAAAGGCTTTAATCAATCAATAAGGAATCTCATACCAAATTCGGTTACCGAGCTAAAATTCGGTTATGATTTTAATCAACCAATATTTAACCGTATTCCATCGTCAGTAAAACAACTAACCTTGGGATGTAATTTCAATCAAACAATGAAATATTGCAACTTACCGAATCTTACACATTTAACGTTAGATAGCAACATTAAATTGATTGCACTTGAAGAAATTTCACAATCGATTACGCACTTAACTTTAGGACATTTTTTTAATCGGCAAGTAGGCGATTGTATACCAATGTCTGTGACACACTTAACTTTTGGCACAAATTTTGATCAACATGTAACCATTCCGTTATCCGTAACACACTTGACGTTTGGTTATGGTTTCAACAAACAAATAACCGTCCCATCATTAGTAACGCATCTAACATTCGGTAACAATTTTAACCAATCAATAAATATTCCATTATCTGTAACACATTTAACTTTTGGTAAAAAATTTAATCAGCAACTAAATTCTCCGTTTCTATCTGTCACTCATTTGATATTCGGCGATAATTATAACCAACCTATAAAATTTATTCCATTATTAGTGACCCACTTAACATTTGGTAAAAATTTTGATCAATCATTAGATGGAATTCCTTTATCAATAATAGAAATAGTATTAGATAAAGGATATAACAAAAAGATAGGATATCATATTTTGTCGAGAATAAATATCAAATTTGATAAGTAAAAAATTATTTTATCAATTAACCATTGCTGACATAATAAAAATTGATAAATAAAACGATACGCAATCGTTAGATGATATTTGGCCATATTAGCAATGTTGTTATATTGTAAAGATATCATTCCTAAAATATGCGATATAGCAACAGATAAAACGAAGATATCATTATCAGCAACATGTAAATTAATTAATGGTATGAAACGTGATTTTGTATTTCGTGAACAAATAAATCTGGGCAAGATCCGTATGTTACCTAATTTTGATAATTTTGAATTTATTTTGATCAATGATATGTTGGTTAATGTTGGCTGGGTAACAACTATACCAAAAAAAGCTAAAAAAATTTATTTCAAAACAAAAACAACGAATATTCCACAATTTGTTACTCATCTTACATTTTGTGACAGTTTTGATGAACCAATACAAGATTGCATTCCTGATTCGGTAACTCATTTAGTATTTGGCAAACAATTTGATCAACCTATTGCAAATTGTATCCCATCTTCTGTATCTCATCTAACATTTGGTCACAGTTTTGATCAAGTTATTCCAAATTGCCTTCCTGCATCAATAACCCATTTAGAATTTGGATGGTGTTTTAATAAACCAATCAAAAACGTTATTCCAAAGTCAGTGACTCATCTTAAATTTGGTTGGCGTTTTACTCAACTGATACGAGATTATATTCCTGATTCTGTCACTCATTTAGAGTTTGACAGTCCTTTCAATTGTTCGATCGAAAATGGCATACCAAATTCAGTAACCCATTTGACATTTGGCGACAGTTTTAACCAATCAGTAGAAAAATATTTGCCTAAATCAATTACTCATCTAAAATTTGGACGCTCATTTTGCCAACCGATCGAAAATTGTGAACTAGATTCGCTCGTACAATTAGAATTAGGGGGTGATTATTGGCGCTCGATACGAAAACTATGTGCAAAACTAACTCATCTAACGATAAGGGAAGATTTAGTGCAATCAATATGTGACTGTGCGCCATTACTTACTCATTTAACGCTAATTTGTCCCGTTCATTCATACAAAAAAGCGACCGGATTAACAGGACCAATAGGGACATTTGGTAATACAGGACTTATATCAGCCAGACCTACGTTACCCATCTATTTTGATTTTGGACAAATACCGCCATCCGTCACGCATTTATCATTCAGTTTACGTTTTAACAAGTCGTTATATTTTGTCCCTAAATCTATCATACAAATATCATTACCTAAAGATTATAACCAAAAAATCATAGCAGGCCCTGATACCAAAATAATATATCGCAAAACTTATTAATTTGATAAATAAAAATTTTACTCATCAAAAAAAATGAAAAACGAACGATTAGGATGCTAAAAGATAGAGTAATAATCAACGCATGGATTTTTCCCAAATAGATTTCACAAATATGACTCCACTAGATATAAAAAATATTGATACTAATAGCGCCAAAATTGCACTTGGATTAACTAATGATCGTTTTAATGGTATGGATGATGAAACAAAACGCAAAGCAGTACGCGGAGAATATATTAAAACGTTATTGATACAATCATTATACAGTGACAGACTAGATGAACTTTTGAAAATGCTATCGAAATCAGATACGGAATAGTTTGATGTCGCAGTTATAACAATCAGCTAGAGATTTGCATGTTCATTCAATAATTAATTGAAGTTACATGCAACCTTGCCACAAAGAATTGTAATTTTCTAGAGATTCGAATCCATTGATCGATTGAAGTTATATACAAAGTCGCCGCAAAGAATTGTATGTTCATTAAATGATCAATTGAAGTTGCATGCAATGTTACTGCAAAGAATCGTAATTTGCTAGAGAATTGCATGTTCATTCGATGATCAATTGAAGTTACATGCAATATTACCGCAAAGAATCGTAATTTGCTGGAGATTTGCATGTTCATTCAATGATTAATTGAAGTTGCGTGTAATGTTACTGCAAAGAATCGTAATTTGCTATAGAATTGCATGTTCATTCAATGATCAATTGAAGTTACATGCAAAATGTTGCTGCAAAGAATTGTAATTTGCTAGAGAATTGCATGTTCATTCAATGATTAATTGAAGTTACATGCAATGTTACTGCAAAGAATCGTAATTTGCAGTAACATTGCATGTTCATTCAATGATCAATCGAAGTTACATGCAATGTTACTGCAAAGAATCGTAATTTGCTAGAGAATTGCATGTTCATTCAATGATCAATTGAAGTTACATGCAATGTTACTGCAAAGAATCGTAATTTGCTAGAGAATTGCATGTTCATTCAATGATCAATTGAAGTTGCGTGCAATGTTACTGCAAAGAATCGTAATTTGCTAGAGAATTGCATGTTCATTCAATGATCAATTGAAGTTGCGTGCAATGTTACTGCAAAGAATCGTAATTTGCTAGAGAATTGCATGTTTATTCAATGATCAATTGAAATTACACGCAATGTTGTCGCAAAGAATTGTAATTTGATGGAGATTAGAATTCAATAATTAATTAAAGTTACATGCGATACTACTGCAAAGAATCGTAATTTGCTAGAGAATTGCATGTTCATTCAATGATCAATTGAAATTACACGCAATGTTACTGCAAAGAATCGTAATTTGCCAGAGAATTGCATGTTCATTCAATGATCAATCGAAGTTACATGCAATGTTACTGCAAAGAATTGTAATTTGCTAGAGAATTGCATGTTCATTCAATGATCAACTAAAGTCACGTGCAATGTTACTGCAAAGAATCGTAATTTGCAGTAACATTGCATGTTCATTCAATGATTAATTGAAGTTACATGTAATGTTACTGCAAAGAATCGTAATTTGCTAGACATTTGCATGTTCATTCAATGATCAATTGAAGTTACACGCAATGTTGTCGCAAAGAATTGTAATTTGATGGAGATTATAATTCAATAATTAATTAAAGTTACGTGCAATGTTACTGTAAAGGATCGTAATTTGCTAGAGAATTGCATATTCATTCGACGATCAATTGAAGTTACATACAATGTTGTCACAAATACTCGCAGGAGATTTGAAAGCTACACATAATATTGTCGATGAGGATCAATGTATGATAGTTTGTATATTAAGTCATCATGTATCAAAAAATTGATTATTTTTTTAACTGTGTACTCTAACTAAAATATCAGATTAAAAATGAACACATTACCTAACGAAATAATTTATAGATGGGTCAAACAACAGACGACAACAGTATGTAGGCGTTGGTATGCAATATGGTGTACAAAGGAAATGACAGTCGATTTGCGTGAACATTTCCATCATGCAAGTTACGTCGATGATTTTGTCAAATTTAAAAATCTGCAAGTACTATACCTGGGCCAATATTCAAAAGTCGAACCATCCATAGAAACGCTTACATCTTGAGAACATTGGTATTAGATGAAAATATTTATGTTACTGATCAACATTTACGTTACTTAACCAACGTAACGTCGCTATCGTTGAAAAACAACAAATTGATAACAATTGCACCATTACAACATTTTACCAATTTAACAAAATTAAATATTGCTTTAAATAGCAATTTTCGCGATGAAACTATAAAATCGCTTACGATGCTGAAAGAGTTGATAATTAACGAAAACAAATATATAACTGGTAGAACGTTGCATTGTTTAACGAACTTAAAATCGTTATCATTAGTTAGTAATGAACTAATCGATAATAAAACACTAAGAGAGATGACTAATTTGACAAAATTGGAGTTTTCTGGAGATAATGTATGCAATGACACGTTGATTCAATTAACAAAAAATTGAACATTTAATTATGTATCGAAACAAAATGATATATGATATAAGTATGCTCACAAATTTGACTCGTTTAGAGATAGCTGGATGCAAATATGTGACTGATGCATCGATTCGACACTTGACGAAAATGACGCGTATACTTATTTCCAATGTTCGACAGATTACCTGCAACTCTCTGAGACACTTACCAAATTTGACACGGCTGACTGCGCTACATTTCGAATACAATTTTGATTTTTCAAAATTGACAAATTTGCGAACACTAAAAATTATTTATAACACCGACACAGCCAGTTCAATAAGATATTTGACTAATCTAACATCGTTATCATTATTTAGCGTACTCAACATCACCGAAGATCATATTCGACCACTCACAAATTTACGCAAACTAAATATAAAATATTGCAATAAACATCAACGAAGATAATATCAATCTTCCAAAGGTAAAAAAAATCACATCAAATTCTTGATATATACAATATGTCAAAAATTTGCGTCTAAATATTTAAAGATCATCCATATTATAACGCAGGGTCAATTCTTGCACCGATTGTACATATTTTTTAACATAAGCATAATAAACGCGTAATGACCACAATTGATGCCACGTAAAATATTTTTCGCATTTTCTGATAAATAAATCGGAATTTGCTATGTCGTCAGCTGATATTTTTAACTTAGCACATCCGTTACCCAATTCAAAATGCGTAACATGTGAAGGTAATGCAGACGCAAACATATAATACCTGTTATCGATCGATAAATGAGTTACCGACACAGGCAAGCAGCCTTCAATAGAATGGTTAAAATGTTCTCCAAATCTCAAATGAGTCACCGAATTAGGTATACAACCATGTATGTTTTCATTAAAATCCCCATTGAATGTCAGATGAGTAATTGTATTAGGTATTTTTCTTTTGATAGATTCAATATTAATTGTTTTCGACTGTATCCACTCTTGTGTGAATTGATATAGCGTCAAATGAGTAGTAGCTATAGGAATAGAAAAATGAGGTGATGCAGCATATACATTACATGCAGGATAACAAGATATAACAATATTTTTGACATTTTTAGGAAATTTTTCGTATGAACCATTAATTGATATCGACTCAAAATTGTCATAAAACGATAATTTGCATATCTTTTCATGTGTAACTTGATCGACATAATTTAATTTATATTTGAAATCGTTTGTCGCTGTTGTAATCGCAGTTAAATTGATTTTTTCTTTGTTGGTTAGATATTTGCATATTTGTGAAAATATGTCGTAATTGTACATTTGTAGAGAAAAGTGATGGTATTTATTTGTGGGTTGCAAAAATCAATTTTTAAACAAAGAAAAAATGAAACACAAGCGTTCGTTCTGGTATGATGATGTCAAAAATGATGTCGCTTTGTATTGATATTATCAGTAACATTGCCGAATTTTGTCGGATCATGATAAAATACGGCTGACGATGACATCATGGTCGTCCGATGCTCTAAAATACAAACCGATATTTCACGAAAAAATACATATTGATAAGATCATAAATTTGCAACATTTTGATAATTTTGAGTGCATAGAATTATTTAAGGTATCGGATACGTATCCAAAATGCGTAAAGTACATATATTTCGAGGCCACTTTTAAAGATTTATCATTGAATCTAAAAAAATTGAAAAAAAATCATATAGGAATACCCATGTATATAACATGATTATACACACATTCAACTCAAAGTCTAATGTCGAAACTCTATTTCTTAATAGTACTATTTGTCTTATTCTCAGCCTTAGCAGCACATTCTACGCAAATAGACATATCTGACTTGGATCGGGATACACTTTTGGAAGCTCTGTGGCAAAGATCAAAACCTGGAAGATTTTTTGCTCCATTTGATCTAAGAGAGGCAAAAAAGCAGCTATGGGATGGGTATGCTGATTATATTTGTGGTAGAGTAATCAAAACAGATATTTATAGCGAGGATACAGTGGACCCTTCAATGTATGACAGAGACAACGGAGCAGGTGCATTTCAGAGTGTCGTTGATAAAATGAGAAGAGAGTTATAAGTGGATATCAATAAATTATTTTTTTATTCAAAAATTGAAAAAAAAGTATATAACGCATCCTAAACCACTTCCCTCCATGAGATTTTATATTAAATCTGCTGGAAAAAAAATTTTGTCTAGGATCTACAGGAGAAATTGAACAGAAAATATGGATTTCACTATTTGGTTACCAAATAGATTTTGTAAGACAACCAGAGAATAAATGCACAAATCTCTCAGAACTCGATCGTTGAAATAAGAATTACAAAAGAATATAATCGACCCATAAGCGAAGAAATAACATCAAGGATTAGGATAATACGAATTTGATAAGCAAAAAATTTATTTATCAAATTAATCATTTGCTCTGCTGAATTTTATATACGCAGACCGCAATATTTCATCGGCAACTTGTAAACCATTTTTAATGGCAAAATCAAACATGTATGGTTTGTTGCATTCAATCGCTTTCAAACAGAGATCTTTGTTCCACGGGCAAATTTCTGTTTCGTCTGATTTTAAACCACAAGTATTTCTATCAAATCCACGTAACCATCTTAAAACGTCTATGTTACCAGATGATACAGTTGCATTGCAGACGCTTTCATCCCATTCACAACCTTGCTGTCGAGCCCAAACGATAATATGGAGATAGCCAGAATACGCGGCTGATCTTATAACTTCCTTACTCAATTTGCAGCCACGATCACACAAAAATTTTAATACATCTAAATTACCATTTCTTGCTGCTACCTCACAATAATGATCGCTAGGTTCACATCCCCATTCAAATAATAATTCTAATATTGGTATTGGATTATCTATTCCATTTTTTACAGAAGGAGGATCTATTGCTGCTTCTATTACAGAAAATTCAGGATCCTCAAATATATCTTCAAACAATGATGCGTTATCCATAGGTTCTATCACAAATGAACATCCTACATTATCCAACCATTTCATCATTTCGATATTTCTACTCGATACTGCATTTGCAAATATGTTATTATGATCCATTGGATAATCGATTGAATATAAATATTGCAAAGATTCAAGATTGCCAGTCAGTGCCACCATTTCGCTAGTATCTATACCCAAGTCCACGTCAACATGATCATTAGAAACTAACCATTCTAAAATATGTAAGTGACTGCAAGTAAAATCGGACATAACATGCCTATCCCCTTTCTCATATGCAAATTTTAGGATATCGAGGTGACCGAAACTAATGGCAGATTTATAGACACCGTCTAATGAAGCAGGGTCGACAGAGTATAAATCTTTCACGATGTCCAAATTACCACTACGCGCCGCATGATAACCGCGATAAATAGGGGCCTCTGCAACCAGAGAATTAAACAATGCATTATTGTAGGTTTCTGAATATCCTGTCGTTCGGAATTCAAACATAAAACCAATATATATACACCAACCGAGAATATTAAATTTCCCTTCCCTAGCAGCGAATAAATTTACATCTTCTAGGTTTAAATGTCCTGTCGTAACCATATACTCTAAAACATCAACATTGTTACATTTAGCAGCGCCATACATGACATAATTATTATAATACTTTTCGATATCTAATTTTAATATTTTTTGGATCAATGTTACGTTCCCTTGCTTACCTAATCTTTTATAAATTTTAGGATAATTTCGTAAAACGTTATTTTCGATGATGATATATTTATCTGGAATGATTCTGTTGTCGAACACTAATTCAATTGTGTATTTGCAAAGGGGATTGTAAAAATCATAAAAATAGCTATTGCTAATAAACCCAGTTTCGTTTATCATTTTCTGAAACGATATTTCTGCATTTGCCAGATGAATAGATAAAGAGTATGTGATTGTGCATACACTGATAAGGGCCCTTTTATCGGACATGAGTAGCATATCAAATATATTCCGCACCGTATCATAATTGAGAGAAAGCATTTTGATTAGACGTCGAAAATATGGAGACGTCACTGTAAAAAAAGATCAATTTTTTTAAATGTTCTCGAAAATATCAAAAAAATTGAAAAAAGGAATGTTATGATAATCCTTTAAATATAATGCCATATTACTCCTAATGGAAAACCCCAACAAAAAACCTTCTAACAAAAAAATCAACAAAACCAATCCAGGAGAATCTGTGCGAACATATGGCAACAAACCAATTTCTGAACGAGTTGGTCACACTGACAACAAGAGTTACAAAACTATGATGAATTACACAACATCACATGATCATGCTTCTCGAAATAATAAACACGGACTGAAAGAAAACATCAGACTCGCAGCTTCAGATCCAAATGGCAACTATGAAATTCCATACAAACATGTCAAAACAGATTTTGACATCATTAAAGGTCAAGGATGGCAAGCGAAAAATAAACACTTTGATGGTTTGTGCAGGGATTTGGAATCAGAAACTAAAAAAAACATCGATTCTGGCTTTCTCGTTGCAGATCTTAGTTGGAGTCTTGCTGCTGATGGTAAGAGCGCCAAAGTTGAAACTTGTATCATTGAAGAGGAGACAGGACGCAGATTAGAAATTGTTGATTTTATTCCTGGTTTGAAAAGGAACACATTTTGATTGAATTAGATAAACAAAATATTTATTTATCTAATCAGGATATTGGTCCGTTCAAAGTGAGATTTGCGTTGATGAGACATCGAACGTGCAAATATTAGTCAATTCAAATGATGTCAAGATATTTGCGTTGACGAGACTTTGAATGTGCAAATATTGGTCAATTCAAGTGATGTCAAGAGATTCGCGGAGATTTGCATTGACGAGACGTTGAACTTACAAATATTGATCCTTTCAAAATGATGTCAAGATATTTGCGTTGACGAGACTTTGAACGTCCAAACGTTGGTCTATTCAAAGTGATGTCAAGAGATTTGTAGAAGTTTGCATCGATGAAACTTTGAACACATCAATATTGACCCATTCAACGAAATGCCAATAGATTTGCATCAACGAGACTCTAACGCGTTAATACTTGCCCGTTCAAGGTGATGTCATGAGATCTGTTGAGATTTATACCAACGAGATTTTGAACATGCAATATCGATCCGTTTAAAGTGATATCAGGAGATTCGCGTTGGCAAGATTTTGGCGTGCGAATATTAATCCATCCAAAGTGATATCAAAGAATCTGTTGAGATTTGTATTGACAAGACTTTGAACGTTCTAATATTAGTCAATTTAAAATGACATCAAGAGATCTGTAAAGATTTGCATCGACAAGACTTTGAACGTTCAAATATTGGTCTGTTCAAGCGATGTTACGAGATTTGTGGAGAATCACTATTTGACATCGAAGATAAAAATAACAAAAATTTGATAACCAATTTAAAATTGATTATTTTAATCAATTTTAATCGACCCCATATATATCAATAGTATCAATGTTATCACTATGCGACGATATATTTCTAAAGTTAAGCGAAGAACTAACAGACAAAGAAAAAATTTATCTAACCATGATATGCAAACAAACAGATACGTTAAAATATAAGTTCATATACAAGGAAGCGATACATGTGTACAAGATATGCAAACTATTATATTTTGATAATTTTGAATGTGTTAGTGTATCGCGCGTATCACGTAAATGTCCGAAAGCTGCCAAACAAATCTCTCTGCGAGCATATTCACCTTCTTTTCCCCCATTTATCACTCACCTAACATATGAATGTAAAAAACCGATAATTAATATTCCACAAACAGTGACACATTTAACATTTGGTAATTCATTTAATCGGGCGATAGATAATATTCCACAATCTGTAACGCATATAACATTTGGCGCTTCATTTGATCAACCAATAAAAGATATTATTCCATCATCAGTGACTCATTTATATTTTGGATTACATTTTGACCAAGAAATTAAAAATTACATACCACATTCGGTTACTCATTTAAAATTTGGTTTCTTTTTCTTCCGATCGCTTTATGGATTGCACGATTCTATCGAAGAAATTGTGGTAGATTTTCGTTATCTAATAGATCAACGTTTGTACGATAAATTTGGATTAAAAATAAAATATGATATATAAAATTTTTATGTATCAAACTGAAGACTTTTCATCAAATCTCTCATATATTTCAGATTCACGTCACTGGTCCATAATCTTTCATCATATATATGTCTGCGATCCTAAATTTCCATTTTTAATAAAAAATGAAAAAACTATTCATAGTCACATATTATCAAACAAATATCAAAATGCTGTCGCTATGTATCGATATGGTTCTAAGAATATCAGAGGAGCTGACCAGCCGTGAAAAAATTTATCTGACAATGACATCCAAACAAATGGATACGCTAAAATACAAGTTTATATACAAACAGAAAGTGAAAATATACGACATAATAGGATTACCATATTTTGATAATTTTGAGTGCGTTGATGTATTGACTTCTACGACCAAATGTCCTAAAGCTGCAAAATATGTTCATTTATATACATTGGTGCAAAAATTTCCGCCGTTTGTTACTCATTTGTTTTATGATCATGATCGATATGTACGTAATATTCCACAGTCGGTTACTCATCTAATACTAGGCGGCGATAGTACACGACCTGCACAAGGTCGAGGATTTAATAAGTCAATCAAAAATTGTATTCCATTATCTGTAACGAATCTTGTATTTGGTTGTATTTTTAACCAACCAATATGTGGTTCTATACCACATTCGGTCACCCATTTGAAATTTGGTAAGCACTTTAACAAATCAGTTCGAGATCTGCCATTATCAGTGACACATTTAATATTAGGCCAGAATTTTAATAAATTTGACACGTTTTCGCCAACTACAAACATAATATATCTCCAGATGCACTGTTATTACTGCCATCATGAACTAAAAATACCGTCAGTTAAATATCTAGAAATATTGCATTTTGATTTTATTATCGAAAAAAATATACCACAGTCTGTGACGCATTTGACGTTACATAATTATGTTGGTTCGATGCTTAAATCCATTCCTAAGTCTGTAACCCACCTGACTTTTGGAAACGATTTTGATAGATCAATAAAATATTTAAATATATCCTCCGTTACGCACATTTATTTTGCTGATAATTATAAACATCCGATTAAACGGAAATGGTTGCCCGATTCTGTTATTGTAATAAAAGTAGGGGAAAATTTTTTATAGGTGTCAGAACATGACTAATAAAAATTTTTGTTAGTCATATTCGATAGATTGTCAAAAAAAATTGATAATCTGAATCGCTGGCACATTATCCAAATTTATAATCAAAAATGTTATCACTATCATATGAACCGATCATCGAAATATGCGAACTTTTAACTGATCGCGAAAAAATAAGATTAAGCATGGTATCAAAATATATGGATCGTATCAAATATAAATTAACATATCATGAAAAACAAAAAATTGAAAAGATTAGAAACTTATCATATTTCAATAATTTTAGTAATATTTGTGTGTCCGAAAAAAATGGCGTATATCCAATATTTGTAAAACAAATATTTTACGACGTTTATGATTCAGGTGCACTAAAAAATCTTCCGTCAACAGTCACACATTTAACCTTTAATTACAGTTTTAACGACACATTGTGTGATATTCCACAAACAGTAACACACTTAGAGTTAGGATGTAAATTTTATCGATATGAAACGTTTCCGACAATTATTAATGTAACGCATTTAACAATATATTCATGCATCGAGAGACGTAATATATTCATACCATCGTCTGTTAAAAATTTAAAAATCTATAATTTTGATGGAACAATCGAAAAAAACATACCCGAATCAGTGTCACATCTAACATTGGTTCGTAAATATTGGATGATGCCAGAATGCATACCGACATCTATCACTCATTTAATATTTGATGATTGGTTTGGAGATCCAGTTGATAATTTAACAATGTTGTTCGTAACACATTTAACATTCGGAAAAGGATTTAATCATCCAGTCGATAAGTTGATAATTCCAAATGTCGCTCATTTGGTATTTGGAGAACGGTTTAATTATCCGATCGATAAGTTGGTAATGCCAAAGGTCACACATTTGACATTTGGCGAATGTTTTGATCAATCGATATACGAGTTACCTTCATCGATCATAAAAGTTACGATAAGCAAAACGTATAGACGAACAATAAGCAAAGATATAACATCAAGAGTTCAAATTATGAGAATTTGATAAGTAAAAAATTTATTTATCAAAAAAAATTGACAAACGAACCGACATTGGCATCAATTATAGATAACGACCAAAATGTTAACGCTATCATATGAAATGATAATTGAAATATGTGAATTCTTAACGGACGGCGAAAAAATAAAACTAAGCATGGTATCAAAAATGATGAATCATATAAAGTGCAAACTAACGTATTACGAAAAACAAGATATCAAAAATATAATAGACCTGCCGTACTTTGATAATTTTGTTTATGTTGAAATATCTAAAAAGACGAACACGTGCCCGAAATTTGCAAAATATGTACGTTATAATAAGAACAATCCATGTACTTTGAAAAAACTTCCTTTATCGGTTATCCATCTAAGATTTTATAATAAATTTGCAGGATCACTATATAAGATCCCGTCGTCGATAACACACTTGAAATTAGGTTCAAAATTTTACAGATACAATACTTTTCCGGAAGTTGTCAATATAACACATCTAAGAATATTTTCTTGTACTTATTTCAAAAATGTGTGGATACCTCCCTCTGTTAAACATTTAAAAATTTATAATTTTGATCGTGCGATAGAAAAATGCATACCAGAATCAGTAACACATTTGACATTAGTTTATAAATATCTTAATATGCCAACATACATACCAACATCTATCACTCATCTATATTTTCACGATAAATTTGATTCATTGATTAGTAACTTGACTATGCCATCTGTTACGCATTTGACCTTTGGGAATAACTTTAATAATTTAATTATCAACATGGCAATACCAAAAGTCACGCACTTGACGTTCGGTAATGATTTTAATCATAGGATTATGAACATATTCATGCCTAATGTTACGCACTTGACTTTTGGAAATAAATTTAATCAGATAATTATTAATACGGAAATTCCAAATATTACTCACATTACATTCGGAGAAGATTTTAATCAATCTATCAACGACATATCACAATCCGTTATTTGGATTGCGATAAACAAAAAATATAACAAATTTATAGATGAGCGTGTAGCATCAAGAGTCGAAATTGTGAGAATTTGATAAGTAATAAATTTATTTATCAAATTCGTACACAGCAATATCTAAATTTGGTCTATCACGATCAAGAATCCGACGGAAAGATTTTTTGTTCCAAGGACAAATTTCTGTTTCATTAGAAACTAATCCACAAGTGTCCCTGTTAATCCCACGCAACCATTTTAGCACATCAATATGATTATGTTTTATTATTGCGTTACATGCGGATGCATCCCATTCACATCCTTGTTCTCTCGCCCAAACAATTATATGCAGATGTCCATTCTTTGCTGCTATTTTAATAATTGTTTCATCTAATTTACAACCACATGAATACAAATATTTTAATCCTTCCAAATTACCTGTCTTCGCTACTTGTCCACAATTATAATCATCAAATTCGCTGCCCCATTCAAACAACAATTTTAGTATTTGCAACAAATTATCACTATTATTTGCAATTGCTACATCTGTCGGTAAATATGAGTCAAAAAACTGCCCCCTTTTGTGTACAATTGGACATTCTAGATCATGCAACCAAGATATCATCTCAATATTAGTGCTTGCTATAGCTGCCAAAAACACCGAATCATCAAGAAGGGGAAAATTTTTAGAATGCAGATATTGCAAAGATTCGAGGTTACCTGATGACGCTACCTTCCTCGATACAGAAACGTCTACAGAAATTAGATCATTGTCATATAACCATTGCAAAATATGGATATGGCCACCAACAACATCGCTATGATTACAACCCTTTTCCCATACAAATTTTATAACATCGAGATGACCAAATTGGACAGCACCTAGATAAACGTTATCTAAACTAACCATATTTATATCGTACAAATACTTTATGATTCCTAAATCTCCTCTGCATGCTGCGTAATAACCACCAGCGCGAGATCCTTTTTCTATCAAAAATTTTAGTGTATCTATGTCTGTTGCATATTCTGCAGAATAAGATTGAATTTCAAACCCACATCCCAACAACCATTTTATCATTTTTAAATTTCCTTTTTTGGCAGCGTAATCTATGGCGTATTCATAGCGATAGTCATTTTCGATCATCCATTCAATAATGTGATAATGATCATATTTCACAGCCGCGTACATAATATCTGAGTAATTAATGTCGTATGAATACGATTTAAATATTTTTTGGATCAAATCTAAATTGCCTTGTTTGGCAATTTCTTTGGAAATATTGGTAAGTTGTAATACATTATTTTCGATGACTATATATTTATCTGGAATTTCTCTGTCATCAAATAGCAATTCGATTGTATATTTGTAAAGAGGATTATAAAATGCATAAAATTTATTTTTGCCTGTGAACTTAGTTGTGTTGATCATTTTTTGGAAAGATAATTCAATATTTGGCATTTGAGCCGACAGCGAATGCATATTATGACATGTGCGAATGAAAGATCTTTTATCGGTGATCGCCAATATATTAAATACGTATTGTAATGTATCGGAATTTAGAGTAAGCATTTTGATAGAACGTTGTGAATTTATAAAAATTAAATCTAAAAAGATCAATTTTTTGGGACATCTCCCATACGCAGATGAGAGATGTCGCCGAAAGTTTATCAAAAAAAATTGAAACTAAAACAATCAAAAAATATATGTTATCATACAATTATAAAAATGTTACCATTGATCCCCGATACAATATTAAAAATATCTGAATTTTTGCGAGACAGCGAAAAGATAACGCTGACTATGACGTCTAAATTTTTGGATACGTTCAAATATAAATTTATATATAACGAAAAGGTTCGTGTTCACAAAATAAAAAACTTATCATATTTCGATAATTTTAGTAATGTGCAAGTATATAATACGAGACAAAAATGTCCAAAAAATGTTAAATATATACATTACTTTGCATGTTCAAATAATATACCACAGTTTGTCACAACAGAAAATAATCCAGTCGGGATGACTCATTTGACGTTCGATCAAAAATTTAATAATTCAATCAAAAACTGTATCCCGCCAACGGTAACTCATTTATATTTTGGCACTCTCTTTAACCAACCAATTGATGATTGTTTGCCGCAATCCCTAAAATATTTAATGTTCGGATGGGATTTTGATCAGCCGATCAATAATTGTATTCCTCCATCAGTTATATGCTTAATTTTTGGAACCAGATTTAATCATCCGATCAAAAATTGTTTATCATCTTCGTTAACACATTTATACTTCGGTTATTATTTTAATCAATCAATAGAAGGTTGCTTACCTGACTCAATAACTCGCTTAACATTTGGTGACTACTTTAACCAACCAATTAAAAATAACTTGCCGAGATCGTTAACACATTTAGTGTTGAGAAAGGACTTTAACCAACCAATATTAAATTCTTTGCCAAATTCAGTGACATTTTTAGAATTAGGACAACATTATGATAAGTTATTACGTGATATACCAGCATCAGTTACTCGTTTGATGATCGATTATCACGGAATAAATGTTGCGTCGTTGAATAAATTACCAGCAACAATAACAGACTTGATATTGTGGGGTAATTTCGACATCAAAATCCCAGGCTATATTCCGTCAACAATAAAAGACTTAACTTTTGGAAACAACTTTCTTGGTCCTATAAATGAACGAATTCCACCATCTGTTACACATCTAACGTTTGGTTACAAATTTACTCTGCTGATCAAAAATTGCATTCCGTCATCAGTTACACATTTAACATTTGGATCCGGTTTCGAACAATCAATTAAGAATTGTATCCCATCATCAGTTACACATTTAATATTTGGATCCGGTTTCGAACAATCAATTAAGAATTGTATCCCATCATCAGTTACACATTTAATATTTGAAGGTACATATAGCAAACCGATTGATCATTTATCTCTGACGATTGAGATAGAAATGGATGGAAAAATAATAAAACGTAATTAAAAAAATTGATAAAGAAACTACTATAGTCACCTTATCAATTGAATACAACAAATGTTACCATTACTCGATGAATTAATTATCCAAATTAGCGACTGGCTAACCGATAAGGGAAAAATATATCTAACAATGACGGCAAAGCGATTTGATAAATTAAAATATAAATTCATGTATTGTCGCGATGATTTTATCAGTTTGAACAAAATCAGTGATTTATCATATTTTGATAACTTTGAATTCGTTGAAATATTTAGTGCGGCGAGTGTTTGTCCCAAATATGTAAAGAAAGTTTTCTATGGATCATATTCTGATATTATGCCACCGTTTGTAACACATTTAGCATTTGGTCGGAAATTTAACCAACCTATCAAAAAAGGTAGCCTTGATGGTCTTGGGATAACAAATTTGTCCCTCGGCTGGAAATTTAATCAACCTGTATTAGATTGTATACCAAATACGGTTACGCGGTTGACGTTTAGCGCTGCTTTTAACCATCCAATTAAGGATTGTATTCCTCTATCAGTAACCCATCTAACTTTCGGGATTGATTTTAATCAATCAATAAGAGATTGTATTTCTCCATCAGTAACCCATCTGACTTTCGGCGATGAGTTTAACAAATCAATAGAAGATTGTATCCCTTCATCAGTGACTCATTTAATATTTGGTAGAGATTTCCGACAACCAATAAATAATTATCTACCTAAATCTCTAATTTCGCTAAAACTGGGACATTATTATGATCAACCGTTGGATGATTGTATACCAAACACTATTACGCACTTGACATTAACTAGCCATCTAAATCTAAAAATGATGGATCATATACCAAAGTCGCTTACTCATCTAACATTTGGTCATTTTTTTGACGGCACAATCAGTGGTTACATACAGCACGGCGTGACTCATTTAACATTTGGTCACTGTTTTAACCAACCGATTGAGGGATGTATTCCGCGATCGGTAACTCATCTGACGTTTGGTCCCAGTTTTGATTATCCTATTACCAACTGCCTGCCACATTCGCTCGTTTATTTGGCATTTGGTACATATTTTGATCAAGTATTAGATGATACTATACCAACATCTGTAAAGGAAATAAAAATACACCAAAGGTATCGCCAACGAATAGACGACAACATCAAATCAAGAGTCAAAATATCGTGGTTTTAGTATTGATTTTAGATAAAAATTGATTATCAAACGGCGTGGATATTGTCAATAATAAATCAGCAAGATACAATCGTTTATCAAAGATGTTGTACTCAAAATCATTGAAAAACGCAAGTTTAGAATAATAAACAAATCATTTTGATAAATAAAAATTTTACCTATCAAACTTAAAAAAATTGATTACAAAAATGTGAGCAAGCTATCATAATAAGATATAATTAAAAGATGCTCTCAATGTGCTCCGATCTTGTAATCAGAATTTCAGAATTTCTATCCGATCGAGCAAAGATAAGGATGACGGCGATTTGCGTTTTGATGGACAGATTCAAACATAAATTTACGTATTATGACAAGGCAAATGTTAAAATAATATCGATGTTACCATATTTTAATAATTTTAGATTTATAGAAACGTTTACAGATTATATTGGACAATATCCAAAGCTAGTTGAGTTTATTTATTTTGAAGCGAACGATGACAATATACCTGCGTTTGTTACTCATTTAAAATTTGCGACCAAATTTAACAAATTAATAACAAAATGTCTACCATCAACGATAAAATATCTGACATTTGGTGCGGATTTTAATAAATCTGTCGAAGGATGCATTCCTTATTCAGTGACTCATCTAACGTTTGGTATCTGTTTTAATAAATCTGTCGAAGAATGCATTCCCAGTTCAGTGACCCATTTGATATTTGGAAACAGGTTCAATAACCCTATTAAAAATAATATTCCGAATTCAGTTATTCATCTAGAATTTGGCATGGAATTTGATCAACCGGTCCAAAAAGAAGATATTCCCGATTCTGTTGTGAGCTTGACATTTGGATGGAAATTTAATCAACCAATTGTCTGTTGCATTCCGAAACGCGTAAAATATTTAGAATTTGGTCATCATTTTAACCAATCTATTCGAAATGCTATCCCTGAATCTGTAACTCACTTAACATTTTTATCGACGCGTGTGCCGTTCAAATCAATTCCTTTGTCAGTTACACATTTAAAATTGGGATATTTCTTTAACGCGCCAATAAATATATCAACATCATACATCACACATATATCAATTGGTTATTCATTTGATCATCCTCTGAAAAGTGATTGTTTTCCATCTTCCATAACCAGAATAGATTTGTCTAGCAACTATCGACGACCAATACCCAGTGACTTGTTATCAAAAGTGGTCAAATACTAATGGCTAATTACTCAATTAGTCATTGCACAAAAAAATTGAAAATTGAATTATAAAAAATATCCATCTATCTAACTATTATTAAAGCCTATGGAACAAGTTATCGAATCTGTTCCATTACCATTAGAAACATTTGACGACTCAGATGTTCCCTCATTGACAACATATTTGCAATACGCATGGTTAGGATACGTCGGAGGCGAAATTGATGATGAATCAAATAGATGATTGTATATGATAAAAAATTGATTAATTTATTATCATGTATTACTATATGATATTTACATCAAAAATGGATATAGTACCTAATGAAATAGTTTATAGATGGATTAAAAAACGACTAATAATAGTGTGTAAGCGATGGTATGCGATATGGTGTACAAAACCGATGATGGTAGATTTACATCAAATAAATTTCCACACCAGTGATTTGAGTTGTCCTGTGAATAGTCTTATCAAATTCAAAAATCTACAAGTATTGCGTTTAGGTAAATATTCAAACATTGATTCGTCAATAAAAACGCTAACATCTCTAAAAACGATAATATTAGATCAAAATATTTATGTCATCGATAAAAAGTTACGCCACTTGACTAACATAACATCGTTATCACTGGCAAATAATGAATTGATAACAATAGCATCATTAAAATATCTCACCAATTTGACAAAACTAAATATTGAGTCAAACGATAACATTGATGACGAAATGATCGGATCGCTGACAACATTGAAAACATTAATTCTTAATTCTAACGAATGCGTTACGGGCGAAACGTTATGTCGTTTAACTAATTTAAATTCGTTGTCACTGGTGGGAAACAAACATGTTCCAAATAAAACATTAGTTACGCTAGCCAATTTGACAAAATTAGTATTTGCACATAATGGTATCCGTGATGATACATTAAAATGTTTAACAGGAATTCAACAATTATCGATATATGGAAGTAAATACATAAGCGATGCATCAATAATACATCTTACAAACTTGACTCATTTGAGCATAGGGGGATGTGAACATGTGACTGATGCATCGATTCAATATTTGACAAAAATAACGCGTATGTTCGTTTCAAATTATCCGCATATTACAAGTAATTCTCTGGAACGGCTATTACATTTGACACGATTGACTACACAAAATTTTGAAAGCTCTTTTTCAAGATTAACAAGTTTGCGAACTTTGGTACTTCGTTGTCAAATTGGTAAGATTGATTGGATTAGTTACTTAACTAATTTAACATCATTATCTTTGTATAATATGGATAATGTAACGACAGATCATGTACAATCACTAACTAATTTGCGTAAGTTAAATATAGCAAGTAGCGATAATATCAAAAAGGAAGACATTAATCTCCCACTGGTAAAAAAAATAACTTCATTAATTTTATAACCTGATGAATAAAATTTTTATTCATCAGAATATGCGTCCTATATGAGTAACAGAACTAGGTATGTCATTCTTATTCGATTTGAGGTCAAAATATCTTCCAAATTTTAGATGCGTAACAGAGCTGGGGATGCAACCTTTTATGTTTTCATTAAAATACCCATCAAATGTCAGATGAGTGACAGAATTTGGTATTTCTTTTTTTAACGATTGAACAAAATACCAATTATATCTATAATTTGGTGCAGGTAATTCTCCATCTTGGTATAAAGTCAAATGGGTCACAGTCGATGGTATGATTAAATTACGTTGCGTAAAAATCTCGCAATTTGCATAACAATTTATACGGAGCGTTTTGATATTTTTAGGAAATTTTATAACTCCACGATTGATCAATACCGACTCAAAATTGTCATAAAATGGCAAATCATATACCTTCGCAGCACCAATTTGATCAGTATAAATCAATCTATATTTGTATTCATTCAACGCTACAGAAACAGCTGCGAAATAAATTTTTTCTTTGTTGTTAAGATAGTTACATACTTGTGAAAAAATATCATAACTAAACATTTTTGATTATGATATTAATACGGCTGTCGAATGATTATTAAATTCAATTTTTTGATTGCATGTATTCAACTATACGTTTGTCATCCGAATTGATTCCCAAATTATATATTTCATCACTCAATTTTTGACCATTTTCAATTGCAAACTTTAAAATATTGATATGATGATTAGTAATCACTTCAAAATAAATATCGTTATCCCAAGGGCAAATATCAGTTTCGTCCGAAATTAATCCACATTTGTCTCTATCAACGCCGCGCAACCATTTTAAAACATCTAAATTGCCAGATTTTTCTGCATTTCTACACGCATGTGCATTCCACGGACAACCTTTTTTTCGCGCCCAAATGATAACATGTAAATATCCCTGGTATGCTGCATAAGCGATGACGCGTTCATCTAAACGGCAACCATTTGATACAGCAAATTCTAATATTTCAATATTACCGTGACGAGCAGCTTCATGGCAAACTTCATCACGCAATGTATATCCCCATTCAACTAATAATTTTAAGATTTCAAGACCATTGTCCGTTCTTGCTGCAAGTAGGTCTGGATAGAGGCAAATCGGGAATCCAGATTCGTGCAAATATTTGATCATCTCGATATTTTGAAATCTGATAGCATTAGCAAATGCATGTTCGTCGATCGGAATCCCGATTGATTGAAGATATTTCAAACATTCCAAATTAGCTGTACATATATTAACATCCGGTTGAATCAAACCAGTTTCTTTCAACCATTCTAAAATGTACACATGATTGCAAACAAAAGATTTCCCCAACGAATATCCTTTTTCGTATCCGAATTTCAAAATATCTAAATGACCCCCGCACACTGCTCCTTCGCATATCCTATCCAAACGCATAGCCGGATCATCAAAATACAAATATTCTATCACATCCATATGACCACTCCGTGCAATATAATAACAATCAATGGAGACGTATCGATATTTCATCAAATAATCCAAAATTGCTCCTTTTTCGCGAACGTTACGAAATGTTGAACGCGAAAACATGCCGCCTTGTTCGACCAACCACGTCAACGTCTCATAATTTTTACCACGAATCGCTGCTGAAGTTGCATAATCATCATACCATATTCCTTTCCATTTCTTCTTTTCACAAACCCATTTCAAAATCTCAATATTATTCGCTCTTGCAGCCCCTTTTATTAAATCTTTTACATTGTCAAGATAATATGGATGCATAGTTAATATTTTCTTGATCGTTTCCAACCTGGCGAACGAACCAAGTTTTTCATAAACCCGAGGATATCGATATAATATTTGATTTTCCGGAACTATATATCTATCTGGAATGTCATATCCATCAAACAACAATTCAATAGTGTATTTATAAAGAGGATTATAACGTCCAACGTATGTAAAATAAGTATCGTTTATCATTTTTTGGAATGATAACTCGATTTTTGGCATGTGATCTGATAAGCGATGAATATTTTTGCATGTACGAACGAAAGATCGCTTGTCTGATATCGGCAAAATATGAAATAGTTGATGACAAATATCAGAGTTTAGCATAATATGACGTCATAATACATAGATTTGTTTGTTACAGATTGATTTTTCAATTTTTATCGTTAAGAAAAATTGAAAAAAAAAGTCTACGCAGTAACATTAAAACAATGCAGCAAAAATGAATCGCGAACTATATATAAAATTATGGTTTCTCAAGCAAAAATTACTAGAAAATAAAGATCTATATGTTTTGGTATCAGAAATATTTTTCGGATTATATTGTGACTACGTTATTAATCTTGATGACATTGTTTTAGCGAATTATGTTCGTGATAATATTTATAGATGCATTAATTCCGTAGCTCCTCACCATGCACCATTTACGATATCATTTGGGCAACGAACAGCAGAACTAAACAAGCGCAGGAAATTAATATATGTAGATGATAATAGTATGAGTACAATTGCTGATGAACTGTTATCAAAAATCATATTAAATCGTATCAAATACCCAAAAAAAATTGACATTTTTAACATACTTATATATATTTCACATTCCATATAGCATATCCTGATACTTCATTATTTTGAGTTCTATGGACATGGCCGACGTTGCTGACCATCCAAATAATGATGTTCTGCTCGATAAATCTATAAATACTTACGCTTTCTCTCATTTTTATGACCGTTCATCTATCCCTTTTTTTCAAAATCTTTGGTTTCCTCCCACCCCCGATTCTCTCGATTCCAATTCTAGGTCTTTCCGAGGATATTCTCATTCAGATGTTTGCTATTCTATTTATAAAAAAGACAAAGAAGATATTGTTGATCTTGATTCTGTACATAATTATTATGAAATATTGCGTTCTTCCGTGCCGGATGTACCTGAATCTACTGAGTCAACCGATTTAATTCAGAAGTGTGTCGGTCTCAAACAAGATCTACCGCCTGGACACATCATGCGATCCAAAAAAATCAGAATTTTTCCTGACGCTGATTATATTAAACATTTCAATAAATGTTTCGGTGCCAGCCGTTATCTTTATAATAAAACTATCGCTACTTTCAAGGATATGATCAGTGAAATAGAACAAGAATATGTTGAGGATGCTATCACTCATGGATGCATCAAGGTAACTACGCAACAAGTCAAAAACAATAAACCTGCTAAAAAAATGGTTAAACAACAAAATCAGGGTAGCAAAACTGTCAAGAAAATTACTAAGCAACCTATTAAGAAAATTTCTAAAAGATGTGGACTACGATTAGCCGGTCTTTATTTTTGCGAAAAACATTCTAAATGTAAAATCAAATATGATATTCCTCTTGGATTTCGTCATTGGAGAAGTTTGATGGTCAAAGATAAAAGTAATATATCTGATGATGAAAAATGGTTATTAGACGTTCATTTTGATACCCGCCAGTTAGCTATTAAAAATGTTATTGGTGGGATCAAATCAGCATTTACTAATTATAAAAAAGGAAACACTAAGGAATTTGAAATGAAATTCAAATCCAGAAAAAATGGCCGCGATCGATTTTATATTGATCACAGAACTTTGAAGCCTAATTTTGTTCTTTTTGCCAAAAAATTTCAGAAACCTCTTAAAATATCCAAAAGAGACGTAAAATGGTTATCAAATCATTTACAAACGGATAAAATAAGTGACATGGTGATATCAAGAGAAAAACCAGGCATGTATTTTCTGCAAGTTCCGTATGAAACTACTCTTTCTCGTGGTATACAACGGGATTCAGCTGTTGCAATAGATCCAGGGGTAATCACACAAGGAACGTTTTATGATCCGACAGGGATATGTGGTAAATTGGGAGACGGCCTAGGAAAAAGAATTGGTGATATATTTCCAAAAATGGATTACGTCAAGTCAAAGATTGCGAAAGAAATTAACAAGCTTAATGAGATTAAGAAAACAGAAAATTTTACGACGACGGAAGAAAAAATAAGAAAGAAAGTGAAACACAAAGAGAAGCGCAAGAAAGCGCGGATCAAAAAGTTAAAAAGTCAAATAGAAGATGAAGAACAAAAACAACAACTTTTGATGACCGACGATTTGAGTTCAACAAAAAGAAAAAAAATGACGAAAAGATCAAAAGATCGGGTTGTTAGATTAGAAGACACTTTGATAAAATTAGAGGATAAACCGATAAAAATATCAAATGTTTATTATAATTTGAAAGAGTCACGTAAAAGAATTAAGCGGTTGAAGAAAACTGAACGGACTATATTGAAAAAGAAACAAAATATAACAAAGGAATCACATCAAAAAATTATAAGTCACTATGTGTGCAATTATAAATATATAATAATCCCAGAATTTAACGCACGAGGAGTAGCACGAAAACAGAAAGCGCAAGGAATGAAAAAAGAAGCACGGAAAACGATGGGAATGTGTCACGGAAAATTTCTAGAAAGACTGAAAACCAAAGTCGAATCAGTAGAAGATTGTAATCTAATAATAGTAAAAGAAGACTACACAAGTCAGACATGTGGAAGGTGTGGAATACTACACAAAGTAAAAAGATCAAGAGAATTCAACTGTCCGAATTGCGGAGTATACCAAGATAGAGATACAAATGCAGCGAGAAACATCTTCGTAAGAGGATTGCTGCAAAGATAAAATAAAAGCAAAAGGGGTTGCTAGTGCTCCGACCTTCGGGAAAATGATCTTATAAATAGTCTAAGTAAACATACTCATTCATTGATATGATTTGATATGATTTATACTAGCTGAAACTTATTCAAAACACATGCAAATTTGATGACATATTTCAAGCAGGAAATTATCATATTCGTTATGATTATGGCAATAAAATGACAAGATGGAACACCACATATAAAACATACGATACAGGAAATCCATATGGTTCCACAAAATTTGATTATTTCCAACTCAAGTTACTGGCATTTGCACCAAAAAGAATTCTATTGATTGGCAATTTGATGAATGTTTCTTTTTCGAAAAAAGTTTTCTATTCGCCACATTCACGAGTCACACGTAAGACGATCGAAAATATATACAACAAACATTCGCAAACCTATTTGACTCTCTATGATTTGGACGTCGCAATTTTTGCAGCAACTAATCGATCGAAGTTAAAAAATAACAAGAACGTCAAAGTGTCCAAAAATATCACGATTTCAATAAAACCTGATTGTTGTATCGCACGATTAGAATTGCAATACGTCTATGCCAAACCCTAATTTTATAGATAACATACAATGTCATCTATAAAAAATTGATATTTACAGTCCATAACACCCTCATATGAAGATCCTCTATCGAGGAGTTTTCATAATGTACTTAAACGCAGTTTTGCACGTTATGATAAAGTTTCTTCAATATCTGCATCTTTTGATAATCAAATATTACCGATAATATATCTTTCTGTTTACGTCATAGATAAATTCGCAAAGAAAAAATCTAAATACGTAGATATAGAAAAGGCGAAAAGATATTTTAGAGTGGAAAACAATCGATACAACCATAAACAAAATCGCATATTTAAACAGTGTCAGTGTGGTGACCGTTATCCATTTGATAATTTAAAAAATTGTTGTCGCGATCAAAAAACCAAAGAAGACTTGTTCATAATCTGATATTTTAATAACTATTTTAATTATCAAAGTAACATCTTGCCTCTCATCAAATCGTACGATCTCTCTTCTTCAAAATATTCGACCATATCATCGATCAATGCATCATCACTATCATAAGTCCACTTAATCTTATTATCAATAATAAAATCTTCTGCTAACTTGGATCTGCAATGACCTACTGCCATCAATAATGCAAAAATGGTATCCGAATTTCGATAACCTTTTATTTTTTTCTCATGTTTGTCGGCTAGATTCAATAAAATTTCCATATTACAACCACAGCTCTCTTCACTCGAAGCCCACTCTTCTGCATATTCAAACAATATCCTACAATCCCATTCTATAAAATTGATCAACCATAACATATCTGTCTTACGGATCTCAATTCTTCCAGCGAATATATCGAACGCAACAATTTTCCCAATGAGAATTTTTAGTTCTTTTTTCTTGTTGACACGTTTGCTCAACAATTTTAGAGTTTTAACAGCATCACGCACGAGAGATTTTACGTCTTCGAATTCAGAGCAGTTCTCATATCCCGGCGTTTCATCATAATAATTTGATTCATCCAAATAATCGAATGCGCCTGTAAATCGGTCGACCCATTTGGCATAATATTTTTTGATATTTTTAGTATCTTTTAATTTTTCTTTCATAACATCATGTGTGAGATACATTTATTGTTAGTAATAGGATATTATTTATAATAAACATTTTCGCAACCATTTGTCGACGCGAATTCCAAAATAGCATCACGATTTTGGTCGCCTGCAGTAGTGCAAAGATCTTCATTCCAAGGGCAAATTTCAGTTTCATTTGAAGGCAGGCCACACGTTTTCCTGTCAAATCCACGCAACCATCTCAATACGTCCAGATGATTGTCGCCTACTGTGGCAGCACATGCTTCAACATCCCACTCACAACCGTGTTCACGAGCCCATACAATAATATGTAAATGTCCTCTAGCTGCCGCATGTTCAATAATTCCTTTGCTCAATTTGAAACCTTTTTGTATTAAAAAGTCTAATATTTCCAGATTTCCATAATATGATACATAAACACAAAAATGATCGCTAAAGAGATGTCCAGAATCGAACAATAGCTTCAAAATTGGTAAAGAAGTAGCCACAGTTGCCATCAATGTACGATCACAACCATTATTCTGTATGAACATAAATTTATCATAGGGACAATTATTTTTAAGCAACCACACGATCATATCAATATTTTTGCCACATACCGCTTTATAAAACACTGATTCTGTAAAAATAGGATATTCATGAGCGTACAACAATTGCAAACATTCAAGACTACCCGTGGATGCAACCATTTCAGATATTTCAATACGTGGTTGAATATGATCATTATCGATTAACCAAGTCAGAACATGTAAATGGCCACAAACAAAATTCTTCCTTAATTTTTCTCCATTTTCGTACGCAAATTTCAAAATATCAAGATGACCAGCTTTGGCAGCTGAACGACACGCATCACATAATGATGTCGGACAGAGAGAATACAAATGTTTTACCATATCAATTCGTCCTTTAGATGCTGCGTCATATCCTGAAATATCATATATTTGTTTATCATTGACAAGATATTTCAAAATATCAGTGTGACCATTTCCGGCTGCATAACAAGCCGCCAAATCACCGGCTATAAAATTTTGTTCTTCGAGCCATTTTAGCGTCTCAAATTGTCCTCCTTTAGCAGCAGATGCAATTAAATTTTCACAGCGCCCATAATTTTTTTTTATTATCAACCATTCTATTATTTTAATGTTTCCTGATTTAGCAGCAGCATGAATTATTGCGTAATAGTTTTTGATCGTAAAATTAGTATCATTGATTTTCAGCATTTTTTTAATTAAGGGAAGATTGCCTCTTTTGATAAGATCTCTATATATTTTAGGATATGCATACAAAATCTTGTTTCTAGAAATAATATATCTATCTGGCATCATGTACCCATCAAATAATAGTTCAATCGTATATTTATAAAGAGGATTATAGAAACCATAGAATCTCCTATGACCCAAATATTTTTTTTCCTTAATCACAGTTTGAAATTTTTTTTCAATATCGGGCATAAACATAGAAAACACGTACATATCTTTACATGTACATATCAAAGTTCTCTTATCCGATATCGACAGAATATCAAATAGATATTTACGCGTATCAACATTTGAAGCGGCTAACATTTTAATATCCAACATATATTTCACCTGCTAGGATATATATTTATCAATTTTTTCAAAAAAATTGATAAAAATAACGCACTAATAAAATTATTGCTCCAATTATTACAAAATGATCCCTCAATACAAATATTTTATCGCACATACAACAGAGATACCACCATCTGTTACGCATCTAACTTTTGCGGACGATTTTAATCAACCACTAATGAATTGCATCCCGACATCTGTTACTGATTTAACATTTGGAACGTATTTTGACCAATCCATAAAAGATCAAATCCCGCCATCCGTAAAGCACTTAGAATTTGGTTGGATGTTCAATCAACCTATTGAAGGAATTCCGAATTCGGTGACATATTTGAAATTTAGTTTTCATTTTAACCAACCTATAAAAGGCTACATGCCAACATCGCTTACACATTTAGAATTCTGTTGTCGCTTTAATCAACCGATCGATAGTTTGCCGGCAACTTTGACGCATCTAATATTTGGCGGGGATTTTGATCAATCGATAGATAATTGTATACCCAATGTTACACACTTAGAATTTGGCACCTGTTTTGACCAACCGATCAAAAATAATATACCTGAATCAGTAAAAGAATTAATATTTGGCCGTTGTTTTGACCAACCGATCGAAAATTGTATCCCAAAATCAGTAACTAAACTAAAATTTGGCGGATATTTTGATCAACCAATCAAAGATAGCATCCCACCATTCGTCACTCATTTAGAATTTGGCGACCATTTTAAGCAACCAATCGAAAATTGCATTTCACAGACAGTGACGCATTTAACGTTCGGAGATTTTTTTAATCATCCTATCGATGTACCATCTGTGACGCATTTGAAACTCGGAAAATATTACAATCAACCAATCAATGCGCAGTCACTTACGTATTTAGAAGTAGGTTTTTATTTTAGACAACCAATATTTTATAATGAACAATCATCCATTACGCACTTTGTATATAATTCTGACAATGATCTATCTATCGTGGGAAAAATACCAAAATCTGTCACACATTTGACGCTTGGTAAACATTTTAATCATCCGATAAAAAACTATGTATCATCATCTATTACTCATCTGACCCTAAACCGTTATTTTGATCAATCATTGGAAAATAATCTACCATCCTCTGTGAAGTATTTGACGTTCGTTGGCAGAATAGATGAAGAAATGAAAAAGAAAGTGCCATCTTTCGTCACGCATTTTATGTTTGGAGGCTATCTGAGCGAATCAGTTGATAATAGATACCGTCCAGGAGTGACGCATTTGATATTGAATGCAAATGAAAGCGTGTGTGATATTCCGTCATATATAACTCATGTATCATTTGGGGTAGGATTTGATCGATTGTTGGATGATTTGCCATTGACAGTGGAGGAGATTGAATTATTTGAGGATTATAGGCAGCCGATTGATGAAAGTGTGAGATTGAGAGTGAAGATATCGTTGGTTAGAGAATGATCATATTGATAATATTTTATTATCGATATGTCCATAGATGTTATTATACGTCTTACGATATCTGCAAAATTGCAGATATTTATGGTCTAAAATTTCGTAATTATATCGCTACAGTATGTCAAATTTAAAAAACGTGTACACGCTAATTTCTATTATAGGTTGTTTTAGTTGCTTTACGACTAAATCGGATAAGATGGACAAGTTGCCTCGGCGGTTGCCCAAATAAAAATAGCTCTTTTTGCTAGCTTATCCGATTATTGTCCGAGTTGCTCGAAATTCAGCCCCAAAATTTTTTCCAGACCGTCGGAAAAATAACTTGACTTTTCTAATACTTTTCGATTATTAATATGATGGAATAGAACATATATTTAATATTTTTAACTAATAGAAGGAATAGAACATATATTTGACATATTTACTAACAGATAAAAATAAAAACATATATTTGATACTTTTATTAACAAAAGATATAGTGTACATATTTCATATTTCGATTATAACAGAAGTAATAGATGATAGATTCTATCCCTTCTGTTAATAATTAAAAATATTAGGATATATCCATTTGATATAACTGAAAAGAACCGGTATATATGGTCGCTATCGGGAATGACGTTCGATTCTTAATTGTTATTTTTTATATCATTATTAGATATTGATATAACGATAACGCGCAAGGATCGAAACGCCGCCCTCGAGACGACCCATATCCTATTCCCTCTGCTAATAATTGAAAGTATCTGAATATATCCTTCTATTGTGATTGAAACGCATCAAATATGTTCTATTTCTTCCTGTCAATAATTAGAAGTGTCAGAACATGTTATTCTGTTGTAATCGAAGTATTATTCTGTTAATAATAGGAAAATGTTAGAAAATTATTGAATCTTATTTTTTCTGACGGTCTGGAAAAAATTTTGGGGCTGAATTTCGAGCAACTCGGACAATAATCGGATAAGCTAGCAAATTTTACTCTTTTATGTAGGGCAACTAATGAGGCAACCTACTCAGCTTATCCGATTTTTTATAAAAGAAATGAAGGGCAACCCGGGAATCTATTAACCTTATCCATTTTTTTTGCCAAATCATTATTTGAATCATTGCATCCCAATTTTGTGGATAGTATCAGTTATCGAATCACTCGAATTATAATTCCAATTGCAAAATACGTTCGCATAGAATTATTTTGAAATAATGTCAAATTATGTATGAATCATAAATAATTTAATTAGAATCGTCAGATGCATCACAACTAGTATTCGCATTATCGCCCCAAACGGTCAGATGTTTAACACCAAGCAATGTTTTGCCATCGATTTTTACCTTTTCCATATCAACATGATTTCGTAATCCAGCACAAAATATTTTATTAGACGGAATTTTTTGATTCGGGCTATTGCGGCGAAACCAAGCTGTAAAACAATCGTATAATGTACTTGTATGTATATGAGTTTTTGACTCGGTAGTACAACTATCTAAAAATTGTAAGTAAATGTCGTTATCATCTTTGTAACTTTTTGTGAACTGCATTATTTTTTGCGTAACAACTAATCCTGTCTTCTGATATTCTTTGTACTTTTCAATTAACAATAACATAAAATCCTGTTTCCACAATGGTAAAAGCTCTTTCAAATCTCGATTGATCTTTCGGTGATTTGGACAAACAGGTTCATCAACAAATTTGGTTGGAAATTCTACACACCGTGTTCGATCCCAGACAGCTTCATCATCGTTTTCATCCATAATCGGTATTTTATTACATAATATTCCCATCTTATGTGTAGGTTCAAATTCTGTAATTTTTTTATCGTATAATCCTCTACAGGGAATCATTTCACCACCGGTAATAAACTTAAAAAACGATGTTTTGATAGCACCATCCTTCTGCTCGGGTTCTGATCCCAGTGCAAAACGCTTTTTATTGAAAGCCATCAAATCTGCTTGAGGTGCTGACGGGGCAGGTCGAGGATATGTTAAAATGTTACTGTCAAATGTAACAAAATAACATCCTAATGTAAGTCCAACCAAATCTTTGTATTTGGTTTTGCCGTTTCTACCTTTTCCAGATAATATAACGCAAATTTCTTCTCTATTTACACCACACAATCCAGTTGATGTGTGTTTTAACAAAAAATCCCTATCGTCTTCGCATGGTTGAATACTGTTTAGAAATTCGGTTAGATCTTTTTTGTGTTTGGTAGGTTTCGATATATAATCATAACCTACAGACATAGAAACATAATCATATGGCGAACCATCTCGAAATTCATGTTCTTTCAAATCATATATCCCATTTTCGAACCCTATCAGGTACTTGTTCCTATCCAACTTTTTTTCGAAATCTCTATCGTTAAGATAAAACGTCGCTGCAATATTTTGCATAATAGAGTTCCCGAGCTGCATATTTTCGAGTTGTTTAATTACTCGAATTATTGCAAATATCATCTTTTCAATGTGTGCTATGATTTTAATATTTTCCTTTTTTTTGCCTTTTGGCTTGATTGATTCGTAAAATCTTGCGAGTTTAGTATGATATTTAGGTAGATCTGTCGAAATTAATTTGAATAATACAAGTGATGCACCTTCACTCCATCGGTGACCATTGAATTCATACCATTCGGCGCCTCCACCGACACAGTTGAACCTACCTTTGTACAAGTAATACACTAGTTCAGATATTTTTGCAGCTGTGCAATTTAGTGATAAGTAAACCAATTTATTCAATATTCTATCATCAAATACATTGTGTTCCGGATCATAAATAGTAAACGATTCTGTCATAGAAACATCATCACAGATATCAACTCCAAATTTCTGTAACATATGATCTGACAATGCAATTGTGCCATTTTCGGGATACTGTTCATATAAACAATCTGAACACTTTAAACACCAACCATGTTTGTTCAATAGCATAAATATACAATCTTTGTTATGATCGCCTTTGATAAATGGGCAAAATTTGTGAGTATCTAATTCTGCGATCATACCGTGTTGTTTTTTTATCATTTTTTTAATTTTGAAACTTTCAATGGGAATCTGACTCTTCTGTGTTGAAATATATTTTTTCGTTTCAGTTTCGTTCCAATTGTTACTATCCTGTACTGAAACACATTCTTTCTTTTCAAGATCATCGTGATCATCACTTTCCTGAGAAGATTGAATAATTTCGTCCACATTTTCGACCTCATCATGACTGTCATTTTTCTGAGGAGATCGAGCGATTTCCTCAACATTTTCTGGCGATATAATTTCACTATCCTCTGTGGTATTTTGTAGCGCGTTACGGTTCATATATTCGTTTAGTTTTAACATTTTATACGAATCAGGATCATCTTGTTGTGCGTAATAGTACAGACTCGATAATGTTAGGTCTTTTGTTTTGCTACTTGCGAAATTTTTCCACATCTTTTTACATACGCCTCGTTCATACTTTTCGCTTTGTTTTGACCATTTGTCCCACATGTTCAAAAAATTTATGTCATCGTTTATGTTGGTGATAGAACAATGATGAAGTATCAATCCTACATTTCTCCATTCTTTGTAATCATCACACCGTTCTTCTTTTAACATATTTAACAGATCCGCAATTGTGTCTTCATTGTACTCTTTATCTCGCAATTTTTCAGCTGACACAACAATCTTATCTGAATCTTTTGTATTATCTTTTTTGTTATTAAGAATTTTATCGGGGACCTTATTGTGCAATTTGAGACATATTTTATCAACAGGTTCGATAGGATCTCCTCCTTTTCTTATTGATAGAAGTTTAACCTTCTCCAACGTTGACATCTTTTCCCATTTGATTTTGTCGTTGTATATTTCCTTCATAGCATACGGTTTCTTGTCCTTTTTAGTGCTTCCATACATGCACCAATTTATTGTTTTTATGACTCCTTCATCATAGATCTTATCGTACGAATTCGTACACTCAAAGGGTATTTCGAATGTTTTCATAAATCTCTTTCTTATTTCAAATTGAACATCGTATTTACAATTTATAAAAGGAAATTGAATATGTAATCCATCTGACCATTCGTCTCCTTTAGGATAACGTGACGGTCGTTGTAGCACAATACATGTGTATTTGTGTTCGTCACTGAATATCGATTTCACAATACCTGTCAAGTGTTTTGCAATCGCTTCTCTGACAAATTTATCAATTGGACGTTTATCATCTCTTTGGGCTAATCTAAAATCAAAATCTATTACAATAGGACCATTATTTGGTAAATGTTTTTCCGTCATATACAATATATGTCCATCATCTATTTCTTCGGCATATGCTTTAAGAAATTCGTGCTCTTTGTCTGTCGGAATGTCCCATTTTCCCCCAATCATCGATGTGTGTGTTGATGGGTCTGCTTTTTCGTACTTTTTAAACGGTTTTAAAAATTTTTCCATTGTGTGTTCTTACGTTATGGTTATATATTATTTATATTATTTATGTTTAATATTTTATATTAATATGACATAATCATTATTATCTCATATTGATTAATTCGCCAATCCGTCTATTTATCCGATCCTTATCGAATTGTTTTTTCCGTTCCATTGCACGAATTTTTTTATTTTTTATCCTTTCTGCTTCTGTACACTCATCTTCAATCTTTTTTTTATCTTTGTCATTTTCTCTTAAATTATTATTATGTTTATCGCTTTTTAAATGGGTCGTATAGCTTCCTTTGCTTACAATCGCCCCACAACCTGGACACGTTATTTTTCCTCGTTGTTGTGTTAAATAACGTTCTCTGTATTCAGGATTGTCGTAATATTTTTTAAACTTACTCATTGTATTATATTACACTACATATTTTTAAGTTGTCTATTTAGCCTTTCTATTTCTTTATCATGATTATCCTTTATTTTTTTGATCTTCTTGTCATGTTTATCCATCAGTTCTTCTAAGTACATCTTTAGTTCTTCCACATCATTTGTATTTTCTTTGTGCGACTTCGTTTTCATATGTTTCAACTTATTTACTCGTGTATAATGACCCCCGCATTTGTCGCAGATTATCCTTTCTCGCATATACGCGTTATGTGCTTCTCGTGACATTGTTACTATTATATCACATATTTTTTTATACGTCTTCATACGTTTTATAATATCATAAACAGAGTTTTGTCAGTAACATTGATTTGATAAATATTTACACATTCAAAGCCCTATCAACGCAAAATACATAATCGGGTAAACATGCATAAAATTGAATTTATAAATCAATCAATATTTTCCGATAGTTAACAAATTATCATCATGTTAGCACTATCAACAGACATAATCTTAGAAATATCAAACTACCTATCAGACAAAGAAAAAATTCGACTAACCACGACTTGCAAATTATTCAACAAATTAAGACACCAAATGACTTATCACAGAAAAATAAAACTATCAAAAATTCGACACTTGCCTTATTTTAATAATTTTGAATCAGTCATTCTGTCTGATGAAACATCCAAATTTCCCAAAGCTGTGAAGCGAATAGAAATATCCGGTATCTCAATCCAATTGCGTAGCTTATTCGAACGCATACCATCCTCCGTTACACATTTAGCGTTTAACAAAAATTTTCGTGCACAGATCAACATTCCCATTCCAAAATCCATCACTCATTTAACATTCAATAAATATTTTGATAATCCCATCGTTGGAATAATTTCATCATCTGTAACTTATCTGACGTTTGGTCAATATTTTAATCAATCGATAAAAGGAAACATTCCGAATTCCGTTACACATTTAAAATTCGGTCTGGACTTCAATCAACCGATCGAAAATTCTATCCCTCAATTGGTTACGCATCTAACATTTGGTTATTTTTTTGACCAACCAATTGCAAATAATTTACCTCAATCGATAACTCACTTGAAATTTGGTACTCTCTTTAACCAACCAGTTGCAAATAATTTGCCTCAATCAATAACTCACTTGAAATTTGGTACTCTCTTTAACCAACCACTAGAAGGTATTCCAACATCCATCGTAGAAATAATAATAACTAGTTTCTATCATAAAGCCATCGATAAACAAATTGAATCTAAAATAAAACGTACCTTTTTGTAGCCAATAAAAAATTGATTTAAAAAAGGTCTGGGTAATGCAACGATATTGCAAGCATTATAATATACATGTCAAAAAAAGGAGTCGCGCTCGTAGGTGAAGTATCATGTGGTAAAAGTTCATTATTGAACGGAATTGCTGGCGGCTTTGTCGCTTGTACGAGTTTACAGGCTGAGACCTTTTCAGTGACACAATACGTTTTCGATCCAGTATATGACGAAACAGATATTTGGGCAGCATCTGATATGTTAGAAGGGCAACATAATTTGAACAAAATTGTCCGGGAACGCAAAAGTTCTGTTAAAAATGATGGCACAATTAATAAAGTAAATCTACCTACATTACATGGTATTGGATTAAATATTTTCGATTTTCCAGGTCTAAACGATGCAGGAGATGAGAAGAATAGTTTCATTAATTATATCAAAAAATATATCAGTGAAATAGATATCATATTATATGTTACCGATAGTAACACCGCATTCACAAAATCATCAGAATTAAAAACATACGAAACAATCAAAATGATCATTCGAGAAGAATGGGAAAATAATTATCATCCAATTGAACTAAAAATTGTTGCAAACAAGTATGATGATGTTAATGATAAGAATTTAAATCTATCAGATGGCGAAGAAGATGACGAAGATTTGAAAGAATTATTTAACAAAATACCAGAACAAAATGATTCGAAATTTCGCATTAGTAGTCATAAGTTATTATGTGGTAATATCATTAAGAATTTTTTGACGTTACATATACCAAAATATTTAAGAAATGAAGTCAAAAAAATTTTAAAGACAGCAGATATGACCAGAGTCGTACGGATACCTGATGAACTCAAATTTTCTGATTTATTATATGACAACAGAAACAATAAATTCAGCAACGAACAGTTATTTGGTGACGTTGATAATTTAATTGGTTATTTAGTCAACAGTGACTGCAAAGACAGTGAACTTTTCAAAAATAATTCTTTCAAATTTGAAAAGGAATTTGATAGCTTGGTATATAACATAATTTTTTGTCACGCTGATATCCCTAGTTCTGGTGTGAGATCAATCTGCTATGGCATGACAGATAGTTTTAAAGGTATTCCGCCAATGAAATATCCAAACTTAAAAATTCTCATTGAAAGAATCAAGAAAATTTTTGAACGATTAAAACAATATGATATCAATACCAAACCATACTATGATAAAATTGGTTCCATGGTTAATAGCATAGTTGCATTACACAATACTACTTTCCAGAAGTATCGGTTGATTGTCGTTGAAATGTTGTTCCATTTTATCGATGATGAAAATTGTGTAGGTAAACTATGCGAAATTATACATTCTAATTTTGATAAAATTATGGATGAGACCAAATTATTCATGTTTTATATGAAACCATTGGCTTTCAAACACAATGAATCATTTTTGATAGCTTTGTTAAGAAATCATACGGTGTATGATAAAATGGTAATGTTTTCTGAATCAAATCCCGTCCAAATGTGTCTCCACGATTTTACATACAAATTGAGTTATTTTCCACAAGAAAGAGGAAGATACTCGAACATCGCTAACAAATCATGGTTTATCCAAAAAATTTTAGATAATGAGATATCATTTAATGTGCGATATATGACCTTCTTATCACTAATGCCCAAAAATTCAATCAAACAAGCGTTCGCTGATAAATTAATTAAAAAACATGTTTTAGATCATATTGATAAATATACAAGTAACAATTTGTACAAAAGATTAGAAATTGAATGTGATTTTTCGAAAAATAAAGGTCCGTTATATGATTCAATTTGGGACACTGTCTATGAAACCAATAGCACTTATATCGGATATGTTAACATAGTCAATTTCTCTTGATTGATATTCAAATATTATCAATATTTGAACGTTCAAAAAAATTGAAAAAAATATACCTAGAGATGTAATATCTATAACATATACCAAAAATGCAAGATCAAGGCTTAGTACTCCAAGCAGTTCATTTCGCGGCCATTGCTCATTCTGATCAACGCAGAAAAAATAAAGAAAAATCTCCGTATATTATCCATTCAATCGAAGTCGCAAATGTGCTATCCACATCTGGTGTAACATCTGCAATCATCCTTTGTGCAGCATTATTGCATGATGTAGTTGAAGATACTAAATTTACGAGCGAAGATATCAAAAACGAATTTGGGCCAGTAATATCTAGAATAGTTGATCTATGTTCTGACGATAAAAAATTGTCTAAAATAGCAAGAAAAAAATCACAAATCGAACACGCAGCACATATGGCACATAATGAAGAATTCATGTACACACTAAATGGGGAAAAAATAGATGTCAATAAATGTGCTATATTAGTCAAACTTGCGGACAAATATTCAAACGTATTTGGTCTGTCGAAAGATCCACCAACTTTTTGGAGCAGAGATCAAATTATTGGATATATTGTTTGGAGTTATTATTGTGTTCAAGCGATGAAAGGATTTAACATCAAATTAGATGTGACGTTAGAGCGTTTGTTTGGCGATTGTTTCAATCATTTTAGTATTGATATGTCGAACTCTGAAGAATTATTGAACGATTATTACGCTCTTATGGAAAAAATTGATAATTAGATGAATAAATATATATTATCTTTATTCATTTATTAAAATGTTGGCGTTGAATCACGATGTTCTTTTCAAAATCTCTGAATTGTTAACAGACAGAGAAAAGCTATTTTTAGCAGCAACGTCTAGATCACATAACGCGTTAAAATTTAAATTTATATATCACACAAAAATGTATTTTGAGGATATTGTGTTGTTACCATATTTTCATAATTTTGAGAGCGTCATAATCTATCATCGGAATTCGATACCTAGGCGCGCTAAATATATTTATTTTAAAGTGCACGCAACAAATATTTCATCTGTATCATTTTGGAATAAACCATTGTCATTTTGCAAAACAACTATCCCATCGATGACTACACATTTGACGTTCGATGATGATTTTAATGAGTCGATAAATAATTATATTCCTGGATCAGTCAAACATTTAACGTTCGGTAAGCGTTTCAACCAACCAATAGCTGGTTGCATCTCAGATTCGGTAACGCACTTGATATTCGGTTGGGATTTTGATAGACCGATTAAAAAATTACCTTCATCAATAATACATTTACAATTTGGTTGGCGCTTTAATCAACCAATTCAAAATATGATACCAAATAATGTAACACACCTGTCTTTCGGCGAGCTTTTTGACCAATCAATATCGGGTTATATCCCTGATTCGGTCACGCATTTGACATTTGGCGGAAATTTTAACAAATCGATTGAAAAACTACCTTCATCAATTACGCACTTAAAATTCGGTTGGGATTTTAATCAACCAATCCAAGGAATAATACCAAAAAATGTAACACATCTATTCTTTGGCGCGCGTTTCAATTATCCCATCACTGATAATATACCAGCATCTGTCACGCATATTCGTTTTGGATATTCATTCTCGCACACCATTGATCGATTGCCTGATTCAATAATGGAAATAATCGTAAGCAATAAATATAATCTGCCAATTAAGAACAGCTTAAAATCTAAAATTACAGGAATGCCGTAATAAAAATATTTGACAAATATTTTTATTGCATAGCCGAGTGAACGCCGTTTTGTTGCAATGTTTTTATCCTAACACTTCCACCCCGGGTGCAACGGATTCAAACCGTAAGGATTGATAGGATTTATATTCCAAGCGACAACTTCCATTTGACGTCGTTGAAATTCTGGATCTTGCCAATAATTTTTGTATCCATAACTAGTTGGTGTGCTATAATAACTAAAATTATAATCACAATGTGTACCGATCGTTTCTTCTTTTTTTTTCATATTACGTACATTGTATCCAGTATCTTGATTTGGACTACAGCATGCAATCGGTAAACATATTAAATGGGTGATAGCTGACACTGGGAAACATAAAGTTCCACCAATGGGATTATTAAAACAATCATTCACATAATCACCGGCCGGAAAAACACAAAAACAATTTGTACTTATATTTTTTTCTTCATTGAAGTATATCCTATTTCTATCAATAGGATCAAATTCATATTTCCCATAACACAAGCAACGATCAACGACATATTCTTTAATGCCACAAAACCAATTTGTTAACCCCCAATGTTCACAAGTTGAGCGATTAGATTGTAAAGTTGTTTCGATTTTATCCATATATATTGATAGAGTAAATAAATGATATCACACATAGATTTTATTTCAATTTTTTTCAATTTAAGAACAATTGAATCAGTCTCACATACTAATTTTATTTTAACGCAATTTTTTTCAATGATATGTATAATGCATAGTTGGCTTGAGAATATTTTTTACCACTATAATAAAAATATTTAATAAATATTTTTATTGCATAACCGAGTAAACACCATATATTGGCATTAATATTGGCGATAATAATCCCAATGCAAGACCTTGCACAGATCCTTCCATTCCTATGACTCCATAAGCAAAACATTTAAAAAGAAATGCGTCAAATTTTTCGTAATGATTTTTTTGAATATGCGGTTCAATCGTTGGATATAATTTTTGGTAGCTCGAATTGAGGCCGTACAACCAACCGAGAGCAATACATATTGCATAAATGGCAAGAAACGTTATCTGAATTTTGTTCATTGAATAATATTAAATAAATATTAAATAGAACACTGTAACTGTTTTTTATTCAATTTTTTTCTGTCACCAAAAAAAATTGAATTTTGAACGGCAATAAATATGTTCCAACATAGTTCTCCATCAACATGCAGCACTATTGTAAAAATTGTAACCATAAATGCCATTGCCGATTCGAATCGTTTTATGCTCCTACGCCCAGATATTGCTCGTACATTAATCAGTGTCCCAATAAAACTATTGATAATTTATTATATGGCCGACAATATGTATATCCATACGAAATAAAAACATATCACGGAAACAAATATCTCCTCTCTTACAAAGAAGAAAATCGAATTATCAGAGTTGACGAATCGGATCACATCGAAGTAACGCACGCAAATCATAGAATTGACAAAGTTCAAACTGGAACTCGCGTTGAATACCACGAACAAAATATTTCCGGTTATGTTGGCAGCAAACCAATTAGATGCACAACAAAGATGCCTCAAATAGTTCCAACTATACAAGATATTTATGTGCCAATAGAAGGCACCGTTTATAAAAAAGTTGCGATTTATTTACACACTGTCGATGCTTGCAAGTGCAATAAATGTGATTGTGGCGCAGCTCAAGAAGAACAAGAAAGACGATTAATCGAAAAAGCCGATAAAAAATCTAAAAGAGATGAAGACCGAAGTTGTTGTACAATATTATAAAAATTGAAAAATATTTAGCGATTGAGAGACTTTATTTGGATAAAATTATCAAAATGAGATCTTTACGAATCTATTATGCGGTTCGTCGTAATCGTACTGTCGCAATTGAAAATTTATTTATTCATAATGGCCGGCAATTCAATATTGTAGATGGCAGTGACTGTGACAATAACGTTTATTTAGGTTATTGTGATAGTCATATTGGCAAACCTTACTATATTGCAAAGACAGCGATTAGAGTATGGAAGAAGACAATGGACAATGCAGATAAAGAGATTTTGACATCGCTCATTATCTTGCCAGGATCATTAGTTCATCTGCCATTCGTGCAAGATTACAAATGTCATGAGGAAATTAAAAACAATAGAGCTGATCAAGTGTATGTAGAAGCGAATATGACGATTAGACCATCAATTTATAATCATGGGATAGGTCGTCGATGGATCATATCTCATTCCTTAATTTGTTATTATTTTTTGTATGTCGTAGGAAAAATTGTGAAAGTGGATATATTTTATAACAAAATAGGCGAGGATAGTAACGATATGCAAAATACTTGTACAAATGGAATACATTATTTTCATCACAAGGAAGATGCGGCAAAATATGTTCTTAAAAATATTTGATCTTCAATTCTAACAACGAAAACATATATAATAATAAATGTTATCGTTGTGCGACGATATTCTTAAACATATATCTCTATTCTTGACCGATAGAGAAAAAATAATACTAACAATGGTCTGTCTTACGTTGGATCCATTAAAATACAAACTGCGTTTTTGCGAGAAAATATTCGTTGAATCAATAAAACATTTGTCATATTTCGATAATTTTGAGAATGTTGAGTTACCTTGCGCTGGCTATTTTTGCCCAAAATATGCTAAACATGTCCATTTGATAGCGCATACAACGGATATTTCTAACAACATAACTCATTTAAAATTCAGTTATTGTTTCAATAAATCTATTGAAAATGTCATCCCATCATCTGTAACGCACTTAAAATTCGGCCATTATTTTAACCAACCAATTCAGAATAACGTACCGACATCAGTAACTCATCTATCATTTGGATTTCATTTCGACCAACCAATCGAAAACGCAATTCCCAATTCTGTGACACATTTATCGTTTGGTTTTTGTTTCAATCAAAAAATAGAAGGTAACATTCCATCATCAGTGACTCATCTAACACTTGATTATCATTTTGACCAACCAATAAATAAATTACCAAAAACAGTAACGCAGATAATACTTGATCAAAAATATATGACGCCAATAAGTGAAATTGTTCTGCCGAGAATCGTTTGGACATAAAAATTGAAAAAAATAATAACATGGACATGTATCAGTATTATTCGATAAAAAATGCAAAATATATGCCTAGATGTTTTGAAAATAATAATACATTTGTTGGATGACAAAGAAAAGATGATGATGTTGTCGGTATCCAAAGAATTAAACAAATTTAAGATGTGTTTCACATATCACAAAAAGACGCTTATCAATAAAATATCAGAATTAGATTATTTTGACAATTTTGAATCCATAAGGGCAATAGGAATAATAGAAAAATTTCCAAGCCACGCAAAGTCTGTTCATTTTGATTATTTAGGTTGGATGGGAAAAAGTACTGAAATTCCTCAATCAGTCACCCATTTGACGTTTGCCAATCATTTTCATTTTGCAAGTTCTAACATGATACCTCCATCGGTTACTCACGCAACAATCGATCAAATATTCGATTGGAGATCGATTTGGAATTCATCAATTACGCATTTGACCATTAATACTTGGGTTAAATCAACGATCAAATATATACCGGCATCTGTTACTCATCTAACTATTCATCGTTTCGACGATTCTATTAAAAATGCAATACCAAGAACAGTAACACATTTAACATTGAATCATAATTTTGGAGGATGTATAAATTACGCCCCACTCTGTACAGAATCTTTAATGACCCACTTATCTTTCGGTGATAGTTTTAATGGAACAATTGTTAACGTAATTCCACAATCAGTTACGCATCTATCATTTGGTTATTCTTTCAGCTCTTATTTGGATAATAGAATGCCGCAATCCGTGGTCGAAATCAAATTACATCAAACTTATAATCTTCCTATCAGCAACGAAATCGCTTCTCGTGTTAAAATAATAAAAATTGATACATAAACATAATATTATCTATGCATTCATAGATAATATCAAGAATGTCAATCATTTACAGTGATATCTTATCAATAATAGGAAAAAATTTAACTGATAAAGAAAAAATTAGATGGACGATGGTATCAAAAATGATGGATCAGTGTAAATATATGTTCATATACAACGAGATCATAGAAATAGATAAAATCATAAATACTCCATACTTCGATAATTTTGAAAACGTTAAGATAACAGAAGATGGCAACATTCCAAAAAAAGCCAAATTTATTCATCTCACAACTAACACGACAAACATTCCTAAATATGTTACGCATTTAACGTTCGATTTTGATTTTGATGAACCTTTAGATAATTGCATACCTGAATCTGTTACGCATTTAGCATTCGGCAATAACTTTGATCAGCCAATTGATAAATGTATCCCGTCATCTGTCGTGCACTTGACATTGGGCGACAGTTTTAGTCATCCAATCAAAGGTAATATTCCTCCGTCTGTCAAATATTTAGAGATCCGACATAACTTTAATCGCTTATTAGCAAACGCCATTCCGCATGTAACGCACTTATCATTCAACAATAACAATATTAATGTAGGCACAATATCAAAATCAGTAACTCATTTAACATTCGGCTGGCCTTTCAACCAATCTCTCAAAAATAAAATATCATCCAATGTAACCCATCTTACATTGAGTGATAATTTTAATCGATCAATAGATGATACTATTCCATCATCAGTAACCTATTTAAAATTTGGTCGTCGATTCAATCTACCGATCAAGGGTCATATTCCGGCATCCGTAACTCATTTATATTTTGGTGATTATTTTAACCAACCGATAGAAGATGCAATTCCTGCGAGTGTGACTCATTTATATTTTGGCGAATATTTCAACCAATCGATATATAATTCAATTCCTCCGTCTGTTACGCATTTGCATTTTGGAGATTATTTTAATCAACCTATTTATCAATGTATTCCTGAATCAGTTGTGCGTTTAGAACTAGGAAAAAACTTTGAACAAGTCATCGATAAATCTATATTATTATCTGTCGCACACGTATCATTGTGCAGAGGATTCAAACAAACGATTTGTCCGAGTAGAGATGCAAGAATCAAAATAGTATTCGTATGAGAATTAAAATTTTTAATCCTCATAAAAAATTGAAATATTAAGACATAGATATCTCCTTTGTTTATATCAATATCAATACCCATGGACCAAGATTCTTTTGAAAACGATTCGTATGAAGAATTGGAAGAGCTTCTCCTTCCAACGCAACCGCGCCCTAAACCGAAATTTATCTTGCCGGCAGAAGTTTTATTATCAACGTTTGATCATGAATTGAAGCGCGATGTTCAAAAAAATTGAAATTATTATTGCCAGATATCTATATTTGACAATAATAATACCAAACATGCAAAAGATCACACTCGATAACGTTACGATCACAATTCAAAAAGAAAAGATCAATCCTATCGTAGATGGCCTTATGGACCAAATACAAAATATGGAAGTTGCAGAATTGTTGACAAAAGTTGACGCTATTTATAATCTTCTTGGTGATATTAGATTCATTGCGATTGTTGCATCATTAGATGATGAGAAGTTGATCAAATCATTTTGTGTGCCTCTTTTACCGAATATTGTAGTAATTACCAAAGATAATAATTTGGTTTCGAAATTCAGCAAAAAGATGATCGAAATTGTATCACAAGATGAATCGCAAAAAATTACAAACAGATTCTTTTTGATTCATGCATGGGCTACAGCAAAAGGTATGTCACATTCTGAAGAAGAGGAAATGCTAAATAGGTTACTTGGCGATAAAAAAGAACAAGATAATAATTCGTTACCGATATTTGTTGTTGGAAGGCAGAATGGTAAATATGATGGTTATAGGTTAGTGACTGTCGATATGATAAAAACAGATAAGTTCGAATTATTATTGAAAAAAAATGTATTGGAACCAGGTACTATTAAATCGATCGATGATATTGTATATACGGACGGTTCTAACAATATTTGTGTTGAAAATTTTTGTTTATGTGTGGCCAGTTATACAATGCGTTGCGCATTGAATTCTCATATTTATAAAAATATAATATGCATAGTTACCGATTATGGAGGCAGAAAAATTGCAGAAGATACGAAACAGTTAACATTGGACAGAACCGCTGCTATTGGAAACAATTTTATCCATCTATTTATTCGTTCTGACATTCAATGTTCTTAAAAAATTGAAAAATAAATACCCTGAGGATGTTATCAATAAAATATATTAATAACATCACTATGGATACTCTAAATTATATGTTCGATGAGCGAAATCCAAATAATTTGATAGAGAAAAGAAAAAATTGTCGCGAATGTTGCTGTGGAACATTGTGGACAATTGTTGGAATTATTTTGGTAGCGGGAGTTATTGTGGCGTTGCATTATCTTGGTACATATCTGTTGTTCGGCTTTGTCATCGCTGCCCATCCAGATTATAATAGAGTAACTGGATGTGCGCCCAACTTTTACCCAAATTGTTGGCCACACGAAAAAATGATGTGCAGCCAAGAAGATATGTATATGTGTCATTTATTGGGTTTGATTACACTTATCGGAGTGATCATAGGTTTGTTTTGCGCGTTCTGTTTGATTATAGGTATTGGAGGAGCGACATATTTTATGGGTATTTATATCTACGATGAATTTTTTACGATATATCAATCATACAACACGGCAGCTACAATGACAAAAAATATGGAAAATAACTACAACGTTACATCACCAGAAGATACAGAATTACCAAATATTGATGTGACTCCAAAAGATGAAACTGGAGATATCGAACTACCGAATATCCAACAACCGGACGGAGTGAATATCCCTCTTGATGATTATTGATAATATTTACTAAACAATATCAATAAAATCATTGACGCAATGTTACACTTATTCGCGCACCAACGTTTGCCATCTTTGGCACCGAATGTTTGTACATCTTCTTGATAGCAACATCATTCATCACTAACAGATCTCCATTTTCCGGTAAAAAAATGTATTTTATTTTTTTGTCATATTTATGTTTTAGTATGAATCTTCTCGTTGCTCCTAATGATATCGAGACGACCACAGTGCCATCTGGAACTTCTCTATCTGCATGATAACTAATATAATCGTTGCCATCTTTGTAATAATTCAACACCGCATATTTGAATTTAAGTTTCATAACTTTCTCAACGCGCAATCTTACTGCATCTAATAATGTTAACGTTGTATCGTCGAAATATATTATTGCCATTAATCTTGGACTTTGTACTTTTTTGTCATAAACTTTGTACGTAAATTTTTCCCATTCAGCGTTTGATTTTAGCTCGTTGAAGAGATTCGTCGGATTTTTAATAAAATTTTTAACGTGGACTACTTGGCCACCATCTGTGAGATTATGACATTTTTGCTCGTGTTTGTTCTTACTCATTGATGTATTTGTTGGATAAATATAATGTAAATGGATGTTTTTTTCAATTTTAGTCAAAAATTGAATTTACCAACGTTACAATCTTATTGGAGTGATAACTAATAAATTTTGATAACTAAAATATTTAATTATCAAACATCATTCATAACATAATGTTCCGAAATATAATTAATTATCTCGCTATTCTCTGTTTCCAACGCAGCCTGATACGATGCTTCTCCATACTCACAACCGTTCTCTATCGCAAACTTCAAAATATCAATATGACAGTATCGTATAGCATATATACAAACTTGCTCATCCCAGGGACAAATTTCTGTTTCTTCGGAATACTCATCATATTTTTGTCGATCAACTCCTCGCAACCATTTCAAAACATCAAGATGATGCCAGCAAACTGTATAATAGCAAACTAAAGAATTCCAATGGCAACCTTGCCTACGTGCCCAGATGATAATATGCAAATGTCCATTCGTCGAGGCACGTTGCAATACAGTTTCGTCTAACTTACATCCGCATCCGTAAAGATACTGTAACATTTCAAGGTCTCCATGATATGCTGCCAAAGAACAAACCTCATTATCTAATTCACATCCCCATTCTACTAATAATTTCAAGATAGCCACAGAAAATCGAATTTTAATCATCTCCGGATTACTCATACCAGCAGCTGCTTTTGTAGCAGATTTATCAAATGGACATCGCAGCGAATGCAACCACTTAATCATTTCAACATTTTGTCCTCTTACTGCTCTTGCGAAAACATCTTTGTCAAGAACGGGAAATTTATTACGATAGAGAAATTGCAAACATTCCAAGTTGCCACTCCAGGCAATCTTTTTTGATATATTAATATCTGGAGATATATGACCATCATCCAGTAACCATTTTAAAATATTAACATCGGTACAATAAAAATCGTGCATCATAGAATAACCAAATTGATATGCAAACTTCAGAATATCCAAATTTCCGCTACGAGCTGCACCTTCGCAAACTTCGAATAAAGCAGTTGGATCAACTGAATATATAAATTTAACGATTTGAAAATGGCCTCGCAATGCTGCAAAATAAGCTGCATCTCCTAACGAACGATTAAGATCAAAAACAAGGAATTTGACAATGTCCATAAATCCATTTTTTGCAGCATTAGATACGATCATATCATTAAGTTTGCATCCACGTCTAACTAACCATTTTAATGTCCTAAGTTGATTTCCTTTAACAGCATATGTCGCGGCAAGATCGCAAAGAGGATAACCATTTCTAATCATCCATCTTAAAATGCTAACATTGCCTGCCTTGGCAGCCCCAGCCATCGTCCATTCCGCATTGTCCTCCATAAAACTATTACGATTTAACTTCAAAAGCTTCTTGATTTGGTCAAGATCTGCTCGCTCACCTAATCTTCTATAAATTTTTGGAAACTGGTGTAAAACTCGGTTTTCAACAATGATGTATTTATCTGGTATCTCATATCCATCAAATAATAATTCCATTGTGAATTTATAAAGTGGATTATAAAAACCGGAATAGTAACGTTTCGAAAAATATTTAGTCACATTTATCATTTTCTGGAATGATAATTCGTATTTTAGCATTTGTACTGATGATTGATTTGTAATTTTGCACGTGCTGATGAACGCTCGTTTGTCAGAGATGGGCAGTGAGATGAAAAGATCTTGATAAAGATCATTATTTATCTGTGCGAGCGATGTGATTATGTCCATTATTATAACATGATAATTAAATTTTACTTATCTTGTTCATTTGGCTTATCGCATTTGCTGCAATTAGCATTGGTTGTATCGTTTAATTTACCACATGCTAAACAAGTAGAATCTGTAATGGAAAAAATCATCCCATAATATGAACAATTCCCACAGATGGTATTTTGTTCGTCTAACTTTTTTCCGCAAACACTGCAATAGTTCATTTTTGAGCTATCGAAAATGATAAGGCTTTGTGTCATTCAATAAATCAATTTTTAATATTCTAGGTTAGAATACTAAAAATGGAGTTTTGTAAAGATTCTGAACTATCTTGTTTGACCTATTTTCATTTTTTTTAATGAAACATAAATGTATAATGGAAGATTCATTCTTGCAAATAGGCAGATATCTAACGAACAAGGAAAAATTGGCTCTCTCAATGACTTCACGAATCATGGACAGGCTAAAATACAAATTCATATACAACGATAAAGTTCACATTAATAACATTATGAATTTGTCGTTCATCAATAATTTTGAATCGATTGACGTAACAAATATGATTATGAATTATATACCACCAAAAGCGAAATATATTCATCTCAAAGCGCACGATCTAGAAATCCCGTTATATATTACACATCTAATATTTGATGATAATTTCGATAAAACTATTGACAAACCTTTACCACAATCTATCACTCACTTAACATTTGGTTATAAATTCAATAAATCCGTCGATAACATACCTGCATCTGTAACACATCTAACACTAGGTCATGGTTTCAATCATTCTATTGGTCATATGCCATCGTCGGTTACTCAATTGACATTCGGTTATGCTTTTAACAGACTTATTGACAATATATCACAGAATTTGACACATTTAGTATTTGGTGACAATTTTAATGGATTGATCGCCGGTTCAATTCCTCAAACTGTGACGCATCTGACATTTGGCCGCGATTTTAACAAATCAATACAAAATAGTATTCCTCAAAGTGTAACGCATTTAGTATTTGGATTTCATTTTAACCAGACATTGTACGAAGCTCTACCGATGTCACTTTCTTGCTTGACATTAGGTTGCTGTTTTAATCGGCCTATAAATGGTTGCATACCAAAATCAGTTTCATGTATTACTATAGATGAAAGATATCACCGGCATATTAACAATGAAATAAGAGAACGTGTCAAAATTATGATTAATAAAAATTGATAATTAGAATATTTAGAGACCCAGATAATAGAAATCTTTTTAAAAATGCAGGCAGTGCATGACGACGTTATTATACGAATCAGCGATGAGCTGACTGATCGTGAAAAGATAATTCTAACACTGACATCAAAATCGATGGGTATATTTAGATGTAAATTTATGTATCATGAGAAAATATGTGTAGATAGAATTATATCGTTACCCTACTATGATAATTTTAGATGTATTGATATTAGAAAAATGTTTGAGAGACCTGACGCGAAATCATTTACCGTATCAGACTATCCAAAATATGTCAAAGAAGTCCATTATATGATACATTACGATGACTATTTTACAGATATTTCGGCGAAATTCGTTTTACACAGAGTTACCCATCTAAAGTTTAGTAATGTTTTTAACGAAACAATATGCGGCGTTATACCTCCATCGGTAACTCATCTAACATTTGGGACTTGGTTTAATCAATCAGTATCTGATCACATACCTTCATCGGTGACCCATTTGACATTCGGCAAACATTTTAATCAACCTATTACTTGCATATTATCAGTGACCCATTTAACATTTGGGGCCAATTTCAACCATCCACTAAAACATAATATTCCATTTGTCACTCACCTCACGCTTGGTAAGAAATTTATTCAACCAATTGAAAATATATCTTCGTCGGTCACTCATCTTAAATTTCTTGATATGCCAAAACTAATAGAAATTGATTAACTAAATTTTAGTTAATCAATCACTAAAAATTGATAAAAAATACACCTTGTTAATGTAATTCCTATTGAACAACAAAAATGATAACAGATCAGACAGAGGCCATTGTTCATCTTCTGAAAGGGTAAAATATCAAAATAATCAAAGATTTATTCAATATGTCATATTTCACCCACGAAACGTTTGCGTCTTCGATGCATAAGTATTGTTCAAAATCAAGACTTCCTGACGCATGTTTCGTCAATGAAATTGTAGATTTGATAATTGATAATTTTGGACAAGATTTTTTGCAAGAAAATGAATCGATTTTGAATTCATTGATATCCGACATGGTTACTCGAGAATCTTCTGCGTGCTTTATAAAACTAACTAATCTAGGAGCTATCGTAAACGATGACTATAATTTTATCTATAAAAATGTTCCGTCGGACGCTTTTTTTAATTATGTACATAAAAATAATGTTAAAATAAATGCAGGTACAATGTCGTTTGCGATGAGTTTTAATGAACACGATGCTGCCATACGTGATTGGATTTATGAACGATGGGCATCGCAAGAATTAGAGATAGATGTGAATTCGTTGGGTGAAATTGTAACAAATGCAGTTTATGATAATAAAACAACTTATCTCGATCGAATTATGCAAAAAATATTTGACCATGTTAACGTGGGAAATATTATCACATATGTATTAATTGATTGTACATATGCTGATGACACTGACAAAATAATGATATATGCATCGGACTCGCATTGTCATTATAATAATTTATTGTTGCTGGAAATCATAAAACATTATTATGTTAATAATAATCCATATAGATTACGAAATAAGAACAGCAATTTATTTAAATCCGAAAAAGACAAAATAAGAGACATAATTGACAGAGATAAAACAGCGTTAGATGCATATAAAAATATCGTTGGATATATGAGCTCTTATAATGTCAAAAATTACGATATCATTATGAATCATTTGAGTCTGTTTGCCAGTATCTATTACGCATGAATTTCTATTAGTTAAAGATTTGCACGTTAATTCGATGATCCATTCAATAAATATAATTCTTTGCAGCAATATTGCATGTGACTTCAATAACTCATTGAAATGACATGCAAATCTCCAGCTGATTTCAATTCTTTTGCAGTGACATCGCATTCAACTTTCAATGATCTGAATATGTCATGCAATTCTTCAGCAAACACAATCGTTGCATCCAAACTTTCAATGGTCTATTGAATATGCAATTCTTTCACAGCAACATTACATTCAACTTTCGATGATCTATTGGACATGACATGCAATTCTTCCGCAAATACAATCTTTGCAGCAACATTGCATTCAACTTTCAATAATCTATCGAATATGACACGCAATTCTTCCGCAAATACAATCTTTTGCAGCAACATTGTATTCAACTTTCAATAATCTATTGAATATGAATGCAATTCATCAGCAAATACAATTCTTTTGCAGCGACATTGCATTCAACTTTCAATGATCTGTTGAATATGACATGCAATTCTTCCGCAAATACAATTCTTCTGCAGCGACATTGCATTCAATTTTCAATGATCTATTGAATATGACATGCAATTCTTCCGCAAATACAATTCTTTTGCAGCGACATTGCATTCAACTTTCAATGATCGGTTGAATACGCCATGCAATTCTCCCGCAAATATAATTCTTTCACAGCAACATTACATTCAACTTTCAATGATCTATTGAACATGACATGTAATTCTTCTGCAAATACAATTTTTGCAGCAACATTGCATTCAACTTTCAATAATCTATTGAATATGACATGCAATTCTTCAGCAAACACAATCATTTGCAGTAATGTTGCACTCGAAATTCGATGATCTATTGAATATGAAATGCAATTCATCAGCAAATAATATCAAGATGTGCTAAATTAATTAAAATTGATAAAAAAACTACCACATCGATATTACTTTAGATTAAAAAAACAAATGATATCAGACCAAGAAGAAGCGATAGTCAGTCTCTTAAATAGCCAAAATATCAGGATCATCAAAGATTTATTCAACATATCATATTTTACACATGAAATATTCATGTCTTCGTTGCATAAATATTGTTCGAAAATTATAAATCCTGGCGCATGTTTTGTCAATGAAATAACCGATCTAATTGAACATCACTTTGGACCAGAAATGTTGTGCAAAAATAAATTTGTATTGGATTCTTTATTATCTAACATGAATAGACAATATGGTAATGATGCACCTTTTTCGGCATGTTTTATAAAATTAACTAATATGGGTGGGATTTTGAACGATGATATGAAATTGATCAGCAGGAATGTTCCTTCCGAAGCTTTTTTTAATTACGTGAACAAAAATGATGTCATAGTGAATGATCGTATGATATCATGTGCGATACCATATTATCATCTTTGTGAAGACGTGCGCGATTGGGTATATGAAAAATGGGCTGGAGAAAAATTGGGATCAGATATAGAATCGCTATGTCAAATAGTGCAATTAGCCCATTATGATGATAAAAAAACGTATCTTGACAAAATAATGCAGAAAATGTTTGATCATGTAGATGATATTGGAATTGTTGTTGCATATGTAATAGCTAATTGTCAATATGTCGATGAAACAGATAAAATAATGATATATGCATCTGAATCTGCTGATTATGATAATTTACGATTGTTTGAAATAATTAAACACTTTTGGGCAAATAATGAGCCAGATAGATTACGAAACAAAAATGCTAACTTATTTGGAACGGAAAAAGAAAAAATTAATAAACTAATTAAGGAAGATGAAGGCGCACTTCATATATACGAAAATATAAAGATCATATTAATGAAGAAATTTGCTATCGATGATTACAATTTTATTATGAATAAAGTCGCCATGTTTGCGAATCTTTATTATGCGTAAGTTATTTTACTGCCAAGGCCACATACCATCATCTATTACACACTTGACGATCGGGTCTGAGTTTGAAAAATCACACGAGTTGTATTGGGATGATTAAAAAATTGATTTAAAAACTATTACACTGTCATAATCTTTAAATCAAAAAAACAAATGATAACAGACCAAGAAGGAGCGATCGTCAGTCTCTTGAACAGTCAAAATATCAAAATCATCAAAGATTTATTTGATATGTCATATTTTACGAGTGAGATGCTCATGTCTTCATTGAATAAATATTGCGCTACAAATATAAACCCAGATGTTCGTTTTGTAAACGAAATAATCAATTTGATTGAAAATCATTTTGGACAGGAAATATTATACAAAAACAAATTAGTCTTAAATTCGTTGCTGTCTAACATGACAAGAGAATACAAAGATAATGATTTTTTTTCAGCGTGTTTTATAAAACTAACCAATTTGGGAGGTGTGTTGAACGATGATATCAAATTGATCACTAAATTTATTCAGTCGGACGCATTTTTTAATTATGTGGACAAAAATCGTGTCATAACAACTTCTACTATGCTGTCGGGCGCGATATCCCACAATCGTTCTGATGATATATGTAATTGGATCTACGAAAAATGGGATGAGCAAGAATTAGAAACAAATATGGATTTATTATGTTCGACTGTGTTATCCGCATATAATGATGTAAAAAAATCGTATCTTGACAAAATAATGCAAAAAATATTCAATCATACAAATGACGTAGGAATTTTCGTCGCATACGTATTATTTTATTGTCAAAACGTTAACGAAACTGACAAAATAATGGTATACGCAATCGAATCTGCCAATTATGATAACTTACAAATGTTAGAAATAATAAAACACTATGTACTATATCGATTCCGGAATGGTAACAATAATTTGTTTAAGGCAGAAAAAGCAAAAATTGAAAAGTTAATCAATGAAGACAAAACAGCACGTGATATATACCAATGTATTGTTGATAACACACGTGCATTTGACCCTAAAGATTACGATTTTTTAATGAACAAAGTCAATATGTTTGCGAATATATTTCATGCATAAATAAATCACGTTAACATCCTATAATTTTATACAATATCAATATATTATGCAATACGATCAAACTCTATTATGCACTATTTTAAACGAAAACGACATCGAAATTAATGAAACGCAAATGGTATCATTAAACGATATAACCCAAAAAATAATTAAAGCTAAAAAACCCAAAACATTTATTGCAGATATTGCCGACAAAATCTTAATCCACAATAAGTATTATATTACACTTGATGCATGTCACGAACTATTACACGATCTGCAACTAAATGATGGATGCAACAGAATAACAACCAAACATAATTTCAGTAACATTATTGATTTCGAAAAAAATATCCTACAATTCAATGAATATCTTTTTACTGCTTTTTTGATGATTGAAGGTTCAAACTGTTTCGGCGTTTGGATTCGATACAATGAAATATTAGATTTATTAAATCTTAATGATGACATGGATATTGAGAACGAGAATATAATGACATACGAAACGTTATCCAAATGTGATAAATTTCCAAAGATCAATAATGGGTGCAAGTATAAATATTCTCGATTCATAAATTTAGCCGCTATCTCTTTCTTAATAGACAAATCTATGGCGATCGACATTGATGAAATCAAAAAATTTTTTAATGAGGATATTGCACAGTCTTTTGATACATACATAAAGCGAGTCATAGATCAATTTTTTTATTGTAAGGATATATTAGGTATAGACATCGCTCGAGAATAAAAATTGATAATAATTATCGCATACGATAATTATTAACAATAAAACTACAAAAAATGCTTGCAATATATACAGATATTATTTTTCCAATTGTGGAATATTTGACAGATAGAGAGAAGATAACGTTGACGATGACATCAAAAACAATGAATATGTTCAAGTATAAATTGATATATGGCGAAAAAGTATTGATTACGAAGATCGAAGGGTTGCCATATTTTGATAATTTTCAAAGTGTAAAATTGGTTGACGGAGGCCATGAATATCCAAAATATGTAAAGCAGATTTATTATAAAGTTGATAAACCTCCTGTTTCGTTACCCAATACTATTAAAAATTTGATACCAGAATTTGTCACGCATTTAGCGTTTGATGATGATTTTAATTTTCCTTTGAGCAGCGATAGCATACCTGAAACAGTAACGCATTTAAAATTCGGTTGTGATTTCAATAAATCAATTGTTGCATGTATACCTAAATCAGTAACACACTTAAAATTTGGAGAACGTTTTGACAAATCTATCAAAAACAGTATTCCGTCGTCAGTGATTTCATTAACATTTGGTGATTATTTTAATAGATCTATCAAAAACAGAATACCATATTCAGTAACTCATCTAACATTTGGTCATTGTTTTAACAAATCTATCGAAAATAGAATACCGCCGTTCGTAACCCATTTAAAATTCGGTAACGATTTTAGTCATTTGATACATTGTCTTCCATGTTCGATCATCCATTTGGAATTAGCCAGTTTTTTTAACGAACCAATCCTATGCGAAAATTTCCCACGTCTTAAAAATTTAACATTAGGCCACGCATTTAATGTCCCTACGAATATCCCACAAACCGTTACTCATTTGACGTTTGGTTATAAATTTGACCAACCGATTGATGATATGATTCCTCCAACAGTCACTCATCTAACATTTGGATATCGATTTAATCAATCAATTGAAGGTCACCTACCACAATCCATTAAATATTTAACATTTGGTAATTATTTCGATAGATCAATCAAAAATAGTATCCCATCATCAGTTACACATCTAACATTCGGCAAATTTTTTGATCGTTCTATTAAAAATAGCATACCTGATTCGGTGACACATTTAACATTTGGTTATAATTTTAACAAATCGCTAGAACATGGAATTCCACACAACGTCACTCACTTGACATTTGGCAACATGTTCGATCAATCTATCTTAAATAATATCCCAGAATCCGTCACACATTTAACATTTGGTAAAAACTTTAACCAACCGATTGAAAACTGCATTCCAGCATCTGTTACCCATTTAACATTTGGTGTTATGTTTGATCAACCAATTGAAGATCATATTTCATCTGTCACTCATTTAACTTTCGGATTTAATTTTGATAAACCGATAAATAAAGTGCCGCCATCGGTGAAAGAGATTCGATTGAACGAGAATTATAAAAGATTCATAAGTGGAGAATTGATTTTGCAAGCGAACATAATTAGAAGTCTTTAACTATCAAAAAAATTGATAGTTAAAAATGATTCGACGTTTGTCATAGAATGATGATCAAAATGTTATGCAACGATATAATCTTACAAATAGCGAAGGAGTTGACTGATAGAGAAAAAATACAATGGACGATGATATCAAAAAAGATGGATAATTTTAAGCATTTGTTTAGATATTGCGAACGAATATCTGTTAATAGAATTCAAAATCTATCTTATTTCGATAATTTTGAATGTGTTATTGCATCATGTAAAAATATTAAATTTCCTAAACATGTAAAATATGTGCACTATGTATTATTTCTTAGAGATCTGTTCAGATTTAGATTTTCCTTTAAATCTACTGACAGCCCACATGCAAATTTGATTACGCATTTAATATATGCATGCAACAAACTACCGGCAAACATTATACCTGCATCCGTGACATATTTAACGTTTGGTGATATATTTAATCAAAGAATATACAATTGTATCCCGTCATCAGTTACCCATTTAACATTCGGAAAAGAATTTGATCAAATGATATATAATTGCATTCCATCATCAGTAACCCATTTAACGTTCGGAAAAAATTTTGACCAACCAATAGCTCATTGTATTCCAGCATCAGTGACCCACCTAACATTTGGAAAAAGATTTGATTTTCCGATCATTGAATCGATACCATCTTCAGTTACTCATCTGACGTTTGGAAAATTTTTTAACCGTCCTATCAAAAACAAACTTCCACAATCGCTTGTGTATTTAAAATTTGGAGACTTTTTTAACAAACGACTGAAAAATAATATTCCACAATCTGTAACTCATTTAGTGCTAGGAGATCGTTTCAATAAAAATATTGCAGATGTAATCCCTATATTTGTGGTACAATTAGCGTTCGGCAGTGATTTTAACAGATTAATCGAAAATAGGATTCCTGAATCAGTAACACATTTAACATTTGGCCGCAATTTTAATAAATCAATCAAGAATAATATTCCTTCGAAAGTTACCCATCTGACATTCGGTAAAAAATTTAATCAACCTATTGAAGATAGCATCCCAGCATCTGTTACCCATTTAACGTTTGGCGAATATTTTGATCAACCTATTAAAAATAATATTCCGCCATCAGTAACTCATCTAACATTGGGCCGCTTCTTTGACCAGTCTATCGACGACGCAATACCGTCATCAGTTACTCATTTAAAATTTGATTATAATTTTAATCAATCTATCAAAAACAATATTCCATCATCTGTTATTCATCTAACATTTGGTCATATATTTGATCAACCAATCATCGATAATATTCCTCAATCTATTATTCATCTAACTTTTGGTATGAACTTTAATCAATCAATAGAAGGTGCTATCCCTTCGTCTGTCGTACATTTAGTATTTGGAGATATGTTTGATCAACCTATCGAAGGCAACATTCCATCGTCTGTCGCTCATCTAACGTTTGGATATAATTTTCAGCAACCAATAAATGGTATTCCACAATCTGTAATAAAAATATCGTTAGATCAAAACTATCGTCAGGTTATCGACAAAAAGATCGAGATAAAAATAGAATATATACGTCCGCCGCTTCAATAACTAAAATATTGATAACTAAAATTTTTAATTATCAATCACTTTATCCATAAATTTCTTAGCGCATTCGACAATATCATCATTCTCAGATTCCATTGCCGCCAAAAACGCTATCCCCGTAAATTCACAATCATTTTCAAGCGCATAATTCAATATATCTATGTGACCACATTCAATAGCAACTAAACAAACTCGCTCATCCCAAGGACAGCCTTTTTCTCGTAACCATTTTAATACATAAAGATAATCCCAAAGAACCGCACTTTGGCAACAGTCAGCATCAAATTTGCATCCTCTTTCATGTGCCCAAATGACAACATTCAAATGTCCATATTGTGCAGCATTTTGAATAACCTTTTCATTCAATTCGCATCCACAATGATACAACAACTCCAAAATCTCCAAATTACCACGGCTAGCTGCAACAGAACACGTAGCATCATTCAACGGACAGCCCCACGATATCAATAGCTCCAATATCACCTTTGATTCAATACTAACTGCTGCATTTGTTGCTGTCCAATCAAATGGTACATTTAATTCATACAACCACTCCAGCATCCTAACATTCTGTCCATTTACTGCTCCTTGAAACACGCATGCGTTATTGATTGGACAATCCTTAGAATAAAGAAATTGCAGACATTCCAAATTACCATCATATGCGATACTACTAGCCAAATTAACATTCAATTCGATTTCATAATTATCTAATAGCCAAATCAGTATTTGCAGATTATTACAACGAAAAACATCATCATTAAAATCTATTTGTTTATCGCGCAAGAATTTTGGAATTTCGATGTTGTCAGAATATAATGCACCTTGCCAAATACCAAAAGTTGCGGCAGGATAAACAGAATATAAAAAGATGACGATATCCAAATACCCGCCAACAGCTGCATGATATGGAGTATTTCCAATCGGATAACCTGCATTTACAAGATATTTGAGAATATCCATATGTCCTTTTTTAGCAGCATATGCCATAGCCAACGAACTGCGAATAGTTGTACGTGCACCTAACCATTTTAGCGTTTCAAGTTGGTTCCCTTTAGCCGCAAAAGCCACAGATGAATCATCGACAACGTAACCATTATGATGCATCCATTCTAGGACCTTAAAATTCCCGGTTTTAGCGGCGGCCATCATAATAAAATCGCTATTCTTACCACCATAACTATCACGATTCAATTTCATCAGTCTACTAATCAATTCAAAATCCTCCTTTTTCCCTAATCGTTTATAAATCTTAGGATATTGATGCAAAATTCTGTTTTCGTGCACAAAATATTTATCTGAAATATAATGCTCGTTAAATAATAGTTCAAGAGTAAATTTATGCAGATCACAATACAAATTAATAGGTTTATTGCTTAAAAATCGGGTTCTGTTGATCATCTTTAGAAAGTTTTTCTCAGCAAGCGGCATATGTACAGATTGGCGACTATTGATTTTGCATGTGCGAATGAACGATCTTTTGTCAGAGATAGGTAACGAACCAAATAAGTGTTGATACACATCATTATTTTCATGCGCAAGTAAAGAAATGATATTCATATTATATTGTATATAATATTAAAATCGGACACCTGGATGAATGTCACCGTATATTCGTTATTAATTTTTTTGCAACGTCAATAATCTCTTTCTTATTTCGCTGTTTATTCCAATGTGATAAATATATCTTACTCCTCCCCCCTAACTTATCATAGTTGCGGTAAATAAAATAATGATACAATATGTCCCAGATCACATCCCAATGTCCATCTTTCTTAACATCAGACATTCTCAATATATATTTACTCGAAGATATATACACTTTGGAAGTTGTCAATCCGTTATCACTAAACATCCCCATTGAATAAACATTATTAATCATCACCCAATCATAACTATCTAAACTAAATTCCATGAACCATTTATACACATCATCAGGATGGATATTCATCAGATTCATAAAATTACACATTACCATCAACCTTAAAATATGATGCAAATAACCATACTGAAATGCAAATTTTATACAAATATCAATCGGTTGTATTTTTAATTCTCCATCATACCATGCTTTTGTTAAATGATGACGATTGTCAAAATAATTTTTGTGTATCATTTTGTCATATGCATATCGATACAATAATCTTGAGTATTCGCGCCAATTTAGCTGCCGAACGAATCCTTCCACGCTATGCAATATCTCTTTTTTGGATTTGTCATATCGTTGCAATATTTCTTTCAAGATATATTCTGGCGTTATGAGTCCGATATTGAGCTGCATCGATATCACTGAATGAAATAATGTCATTTCAGAAAAATCTAATTTAAAATGTATTGCATCTTGATAATCACCAAAATGATCTAGTTTTTGATTTAGAAATTGTTGGTAATGATTTTTGCTATCTTTGTGTGTGATGGGATAATACCTTACATTGTCCGGCCGATAATTCTCCGGATAATAATTTCTAAACGTAGCTTCACAATATGATATTGCTTCATCATAAAATCTATTGTTATATTTTTTGGGATCTTTTTTGATTTCAGTTGGTAATGATTGTCTGTTGTATTTATCATATGAATATTTGCCGCCTAATGGTTTGCCAGCAGGATCTAACAACATATCTCTCTTTTTTCGATGCCAAATATAAAAATTGTATTGATAATATTTCTTTTTATCTTTTTGACTCGTCATATATTCTTTCAAATCGTTGTTTGATAACAAGAATAATGGTGATTCATACCACATAATCTTTTGTTTTATAGAATATTTCGCGATCCTTTTTTCTAATAACCAATCAACTGGATCGACGATATGCAACATGTTATCGGTTCCGTATTTCTCTTTAATAAATTTAAATAGCGTATTTGGATGTTTTTGCCAATCTAAATAAGTCACAGGAATGTTTTTGTTGGATAAATAGTGTTCATAATATTTCATGGAAGAACGTTGGTATATCAATTTTAGCAAATTAAAGCGCAATGTTCTTTCAGTGTCCGCAAAATAAATTGGATCCTCTGTTAGAATAATTTGATCCATATCCCTGATGTTGTATGGCAAATTATTGATAGAGAATAATTGATTAGGATAAATAATTGCGATGTTCATTGATTATTAGGTGAGAAATATTTTTGATGATCAAAATATTTGATTATCAAAAGTCAGTCAACATTATACATATCACTATCCGGAACAATAAGTAAGATAACCTTGACAGTTGTAGGAATATATTTTTTGATAGCATCGAAGTAAAAATCGTTAATGGATGCAAAGTTGCCATCCATAATTTGTGTTAGTGTGTTATATTTTTTGCCATGACCTATCTGGAGATGTGTGATCGTTGCGGGCAGTGGTTCTCCAAAATCGTCAAAATCGTAGGGTATTTTTAGATGAGTAACCGAATCAGATATGGAATTTTTGATAGAGCGGCGAAAATGCCGACCAAACTTTAAGTGAGTGACTGATTTAGGTATGTTGTCTTTGACAGACTGATTAAAAAAGTCGCCGAATTTTAAATAAATGACAGAACTAGGTATGAGATCTTCGATGGGTTCGTTAAAATATCTAGGTAATTTTAAATGGGTAACTGAACCGGGAATGCAATCTTTTATCGAATCATCTAAACGCATCGGTAACGTCAAATGAGTTATCGACTGCCTAATGTAATTTTTCGCAGTCGTACATTGTGGGCAAAATTTTAAATGAGTCACCGATTTAGGAATTATTAACCTACCATATTTGAATAACATATCACATAATGTAATATGGGTTACAGAAATTGGTATTTTTATCATCGACGTTTCTTTTTTCATACCCAAATCCATGAACGTTCTAGGATAAAAGTGTGAATATTTGCTGTAAAATATCAGTTTCTTTGCATTTTTAGGAAACGTTATACATGGATTATCATCTGTTATCGTTTCAAAATTATCATAATATGGTAAATGACTAATACGTTTGTACTCTGTATTATCTGGATAAATCAACTTATGTTTGAACTTATCAGTCACGTTGCACATCATCGTAAGATAAATTTTTTCTTTATTATTCAAGTACTTGCATATTTTTGAAAATATATCATAATTATACATTTTAACATATTATTTACTAATGATGCTACATTGATTTTAAATTTCAATTTTTTTTTGATTAATACTATTCTCGAATCGACCACAATCTCGCTACGGTATCAAAAATATTCTGCTGCAAAGGAAAACATAATTTTATTCCTTTAGTTCCGATTACAAGTTCCGATGTTTCATTTGTAGGATTAAAATTTTCGATAGAACCATACGATCTGGTCATTTCAGACATTCCAAAAATCAAAGTTCGTTTGTTATCTGGAGTAGAATTGACGCTGACCAGATTAAATTCGCTGGGATCTGTTTCAATATTTGTTTCTTCATATACTTCTCGGGAAATACCTTCTTGCCATGATTCATTCCAATCAATAAATCCGCCAGGTAAACAAAGTTCGCCGATATGTGGTTTAACGGTCCTTCTAACGAGTAAAAATCCCAAATCATGATCACGATTATAGAAAGGCAACATTCCTATGCCAACAGGAATCGGATTATAAAAAACTGGATTATCGCATGATGCACAGACAAAAGGAAATTTATTGTTATTGTGTCGCAATCCACAAAAATTACAATGTGATGGTAATGAATTTGCTTTGGTAGCTGTATTACATATGCGTAGATTATTAATCAAATAACCTACCTATATATTATCAAAGGAATAACAAATGTCACAATTATTGATTTCGGAACATATCTTTTAACAATATCAGTAATCCCATAATCTTTGATACATTCAAAATTATCATCTACATTTTGTACATATCGCCCGTTTTTTTTACGGTTTCCCATTTGAAGATGAGTTATCGTTGTCGGCAATTGTTCTTTAAAATTATTATAGCGAAAACCAATCTTCAGATGTGTGACTGAACTAGGTATGCTCTTAATGGATCGTTTGAAACCACTACCTAATCTTAAATGAGCGACAGAATTAGGTATACAATTTTTTATGGATTGGTTAAAATCTGAACCAAAACTCAAATGAGTAACTGATTTTGGTATACGACCCCCGATGGGTTGGTTAAACCAATTACTAAATTTTAGATAAGTAATAGAATTAGGTATGCAATCCTTAATAAATTCATTAAAAGTTTTGTTCAGATTTAGATTTAAATGAGTTACCTCTTGTGTTATATATTTTTTGACATAACGTGTGCATGTTGAACAGAATGTTACATGTGTTATTGGATTAGAAATAGATAAATCAATATATTCCGTCCCTTTTTCACATAATGTTAGATGAGTGACTGATGATGGGATTTTGACACACATTTTTTCATCGTAAACTTTTTTCTCACTAAATAAAAGAGTGCAAGTTCCCAACATACGATACGTATGTGTAAAATGATGCACGCTACCATCTAATATTATTTGTTGCACATTTTTTGGAAATCGCATTTTCGGGTTACGGGTTGTTATGCGTTCAAAATTATCATAATAAGATAAATGATTAACATCCACATCTTTTACAAAATCCGTATAGATCAATTTGTACTTAAATTTATCAGTTACGCTACATGTCATCATCAAATAAATTTTTTCTTTGTTATTCAAATATGTGCATATTTTCGAAAATATATCGTAATTATACATTTATACAATCGTTCGCTGATAATATTATGACACTATAAAATTCAATTTTTCATAAAAATTGAAATAATTTTGATCAGGTACATCAAATCCATTGATGATCAAATGTCAATAAATTTATTGCCGTACGAAATTATAAGCATATGGATCAGTAAAGATAATGCACATGTATGTATTATATGGAATAAAATCTGGCGCGATAAACTAATGACGATCAATTTGCGCTATAACGAAGGAGCTAGGATGCGTTGTTCGTTAGATTTTCTTGCTGGATTTAAAAATTTAATAGGACTCCATTTGGATAAAATGACGATGATTGATATACGATCACTTACAATGTTACAAACACTTTTGATTGATGATAATAAATATGTTGATGATAACATGTTGCAACAACTAACAAATATCAAATCGCTGTCACTACAACATAATAACAAAATTACTATTCAATCGTTGCAATATTTGACAAATATTACAGATTTGCATCTGGGATCAAATGATGAATCTATCAATTCAGCAATAATGAATTTTGCACAAATGAAAACGATAAATATCGGATTTGAATCGCATATAACAGATCATGTTTTGACACATCTCACAAAATTGAATAGTTTGACAATTGACGATAGCCATTATGTCAGTGATAGTTCAATGAAGCATCTTACAAATTTGACTTATTTATCGATTGATACGTCCGATACTATAACCGATGAATCAATCAAAAGATTAACAAATTTAGTGAACATCTACATTGTTGACACTAAAATAACATATAAAGCGTTAAAATATTTGACTAATTTGACAAGTTTGGAGCTTAACCAGAACAATATTGAAGATGGCGAGCTCGCAACGATGACGTATTTGAAATCGCTGTCATTATATTATTGTGAAGAAATTAATGGCACATCGTTAAAATATTTAACAAATCTTGAATCGTTAGACTTATATTATCAAGATTATATCGATGCAAATAATCTGGTGAAACTAACAAAATTAAAAAAGTTAAAAATAGGAAGTTGTAATAATGTTGATAGATTTATAGTCGAACATGCGCTACCAAATTTAGTTAAGTTATATTTTCAGAATTAAAAATTTTAGTTATCAAAATCTTGGGCCCATTTTTCTGTATTCCTCTCGAAAGAAAGACGCAATTCTATCATCTTTATGAAACGCACCCGCGTTCAAATTATACAATATGTTTGCGCGAGAAGATAGCAATTTTACTACATCAAGTGAAGGTGATTTAGTCTCTAAATATAATTTCATACAATCAAACCCAAAATAATAACTTGGCGAGTCATATTTTGCGCCATACGAAATCAATAACTTGATTATTTTATCGTATCCATATTTGCATGCAACTATTAATGGAAAAGGAATTTCTTCGCCGTCATACCATTGTCCATAATTAGGTTTAAATCCTCTTGATAAAATTGATTGCACTGATGAAATGGATCCGATGTAGCAAGAAATCCATAATAAATCTTTCATAATATGCTGTTCATATAGAACAAAATCGCAAACTTGATACAACCGAGTCAGCTGATATTTATCTAATTTCGGAATGACATATTCAAGTATTTGGATTTTGGTCATTTCCATGATGCGTTGAATTACATCGAGAGATATGTGCCAATCAGGGGCGACGGCGCCATATTGTGTCAAAAATTCAATATGTTTTTTTGTAGAACATTTAGCGAACATGTTAGGAATATTTAGAACGGCTTCCTTTGCAATATATCCTTGTTTGACTTGATCAATAAGTGTGTCAATTGTTACACGTTGGGAGTCCGCCATTTCGGTCTTTTTTTTATTCAATTTTTATTATGATTAAAAATAAATGCTACTTAGGTGTATCAATGTTAAGAAACTAAAATGCTATTAAGAGCAACTAAAATAGTGAGAAGATTATGTTCTTCTAAAATATCTAACCCGGAAAAGGATAGACATAGTCAATAAAAGAATAGATAAAGCAGAAAAAAATATAAGATTTGATGTAGACATCAATGCAGTTTTCTTATTTATAGCAATTTTTTTCTTTTGTCGAACGAATTATAACAAGAATCATATTGACCATAAATTTCGAATGCTGAAATATAATGCGGACCAGATTTGAAAATTGAATATTTAAATGTCAGGGCGTTGCTCTTTTAATATTATCGATCATATCAATGCAGCTAACCAAAAGCAAAACGCTAAATAGTATTATGAATATCATGTTAGGATTATTGTGCATATATTTGATTTATAATGTATGGATCGTAATTGCATCGTATCTGGCATACATTATAGCATATGTTGCCGTTACGTGTGAAAACTCATATAATTTGACAAGATCTTGTTCTGATAATCAAAAATGTTCAAGTTTATTAACATGCTACGAAAATAATTCGTATAATTGTGCGATGGCTGGTACAGTTTATCTAGTTTTTTGTGGTTTTATCGTCTTTATTGTCGGAGGTATAATTTGTACCATTGTTGATGTGATTATGCGGATACACAATGAATTTGTTGAAGAGGAAACAGACAGAGATGTATGAGTATTTTTCTTAGTTAAAATTATTTGGTCTTAAAAATAACATCAATAATCTTAATAATAGCCAAAATGCAAATAAATAATTTACCCCAAGATATCATCAATTTGTGGACGAGCAAACACAACTCGCGTGTGTGCAAGTTATGGCATATGGTTTGGTGTACGAAACCGATCGCTGCTATAGCTCCCACGCGACGCACTTTTTTATGCTCAGACAGATGTTATTCGTTAGCAGGTCTTTTAAAGTTCAAAAATCTGATGACACTGAGCTTGGGTCCTGATGCGATACTTGATGGATCCATTGAATATCTTACTACGTTGCGTACGTTGCTACTATCCCAGAATAGATGGGTGACAGATCAAATGCTCCAGCCATTGACTAATATAAAATCCCTTTCGTTAGTGTCAAACGATATGATAACTGACGAATCAGTAAAGCATTTGACAAATCTAGTCAATCTAAATCTTTATGATAATTCGAACATAACTGATGACGCGTTGAAACATCTTGTCAATCTTAAGAAACTAAATATCAATAGTAACAATATCATCACAAACAAATCATTGAAGACCCTTACACGTATTCGAATATTAGATATAGATCATAATAATTTGATAACAGATCAGTCGCTCATGTGTTTAACCAACTTAGAATCACTATCGATGCTACATAATAATAATATAAGTGACGACGGGATTAGAAACCTAGTAAAGATTGAGAATTTAGATATGAGTCACAATACATTGATAACAGATGAATCAATTAAAAATTTAACGAACATCACATCATTGCGAATAGAAAGTATAAATCATGTGACAGATAAATCGATTAAATGTTTGACTAATATGGAAGAATTATCGTTAGAATATGCAAGAAATGTAACTCACAAATCGCTGAAACATTTGACAAAATTAATCATATTAGATATTGATAGCAAAACGAGAATATCTGGACGTTCTATTGAATCATTAACAAAATTAGAATTCCTTCGAATGATCGATAATGATAACATACATTGTAATGACATAACAAAACTTACAAATTTGACAGAGTTATACGCAACTAATTGTCGCTATTTGAATTCTTCTGATATTGTTAACAAATTGCCGAAACTAAATTCATACATTATACGTTAATTTGATAATTAAATTTTAATTATCAAAAAAATCAATCTACGTTGCTCATTAGTGATGCCGGAATTAATATGACTATTATCGAAGAAGGAATAAATTTTTTAATTCGCATAAAATAAGGATCGTTCAGAGATTCAAAATTATCGCTTGTTGTTTGTGTATCTAACTTTTCACAATTAATTATTTTGAGATGCGTTATTGTTGCGGGCAACGGCTCTTTGAACTTATCGAAATGATAACTCAACATTAAATGGGTGACAGAATTTGGGATAGAATTTTTGATAGATCGGTTAAAAGATGGACCAAAATTCAGATGCGTGACAGAACTAGGTATGCAGCCTTTTATAGATTGGTTGAAAAATGAACTAAATTTCAAATAAGTCACTGAATTTGGTATAGAGTTTTCGATTGATTGGTCAAAATCATGACCAAAAAATAAATGAGTCACGGAATTAGGTAAATATTTTTTTATTGGCTGATCAAAGCAGTGACCAAAAAATAAATGAGTTATAGAATTAGGCAAACATTTTTTTATTGGCTTGTTGAAGTAGTAACCAAATATTAAATGAGTGACTGAGTTAGGTATGCGATCAGTGATATCATGATTAAAATTTACCGGCAATGTTAGATGAGTTACAGATGACGATGTAATATATTTTTCTAATGGATCGTTACATCCCCAGCAAAAATCTATTTGAGCCACAGATTTAGGAATTGACAATTCAATACTTCTAATTAAAGTTTGACATAATTTTAATTTAGTAACACGTGGTGGAATTTTGACAACCTTTTTCTCGTTGTCTGCCGTAAATATTAAACTACCTGCGAGATCGAGACTCCGCCATTTATGATCCAAAGACAATATTTTCTTGACATTTTTCGGAAAGGCGATTTCAAAATAATCAACGATGATAGCCTCGAAATTATCATAATATGGTAAATGATGAACACATCTATAAGAAACGACATCGGTATATATCAGCTTGTATTTAAACTTATCCATTGCAACACATGTCATTGTCAAATAAATCTTTTCTTTGTTGTTCAAATGTTCGCATACTTTTGAAAATACGTCGTAATGATACATTTGTGCATATATTTCTTTTTAAAATATCAAGAGAATATTTATTTCATTTTTTTGGCAGTTTTGATAAATAAATCATTTATTTATCAAATCAATCGACTTCATCCATATCATTTGGAAAAACATATAATAGGGTTGCGTCATTTGCGAGAAGTTTTCTGATGTGACTAATGCGCGAGTCACCTATTTGCGCAAGATCTGCGTCTGTTACTATTTGTATTGACTTTAAAATTTTTTTATGATGACCTATTTGGAGATGTTTTATCGTTGTTGGCAATGGTTTTCGGTAAATATTAAAACAACGACTCAGCGTTAAATGAGTAACAGATTCAGGTATTGAGTCGATTGGTTTGTTAAAATACTCACCGAATTTTAAATGAGCGACTGAATCAGGAATGCAATCATCGATATATTGATTAAAATCTTCGCCAAATTTCAAATGAGTGACTGAATTTGGTATTTGATTTTTGATATCATTGTTGAAATTATTGCCTAATTTTAAATGAGTAACTGATTTAGGTATATCTCCATTTATATGCCAATTAAAATTATCGCCTAATTCTAAATGAGTTATGGTTGATGACGCAATATAATGTTGAATGTAACAATTACAAAAGTTGCAATATACTAAATGAGACAATGATGTTGGAATTAATAAATCTACGTTAAGAACAGATTGCGGACACAGATATAAATGAGTAACTGTTAGCGGAATTTTAATTTGTGGTATCCCGGTATTTAAAACCATTGCATATAATTTTTTTAAACTAAAACATTCTTCGCCACAATTGGAACTCGTTAATACAATTTTTTTGATATTTTTGGGAAATGCTATTTCAACGTTGTCTGTCGAAATCATTTCAAAATTATCATAATATGGTAAATGACTAACATTGAAAACGATATCAGTATAGGTTAGTTTATATTTGAATTTGTTAGTTGTAATGGATATCATCGTTAGATAAATCTTTTCTTTATTGTCCAAATATGTGCATATTTTTGAAAATATATCATAGCAATACATTTTTGCTTGTCATTGATTGGTAGCATCTTTTGGGTTTTAAATTTCATTTTTTTTTTGCGTGCAAAGTTGCTGCCAATGATTGTGATTGGCTGGAGATTTGCATGTAAATTCAACAGATTATTGAAGTTACGTGCGAAGTTGCTGCCAAGGATTATAATTGGCTGGAGAATTGCATGTGAATTCAACAGACTATTGAAGTTACGTGCAAGTTGCTGCCAAGGATTGTAATCGGCTGGAAATGCACACGTTAATTCAACAGACCATTGAAGTTACATGCAAAGTTACTGCCAAGGATTGCAATTGGCTGGGAATTTGCATAATAATTCAACCGATCATTGAAGTTATAGTTGAGAACTATAATTGGCTGAAGATTTGCGCACTAATTCAATAGGTCATCGAAGTTACATGCAAAGTTACTGCTAAGAATTTTGATTAGCTGGAGATTTGTATATTAATTCAATGGTCTATTGAAGTTACATGCAAAGTTACTGTCAAGAATTGCAATTGGTTGGGAATTTGCACGATAATTCGACAGGTCATTGAAGTTACAGTCAAGAACTATAATCGCTGGAGATTTGCACACTAATTCAATGGGTCATCGAAGTTACATGCAAAGTTGCTGCCAAGAATTGCAATTGGCTGGAGATTTGCACGTTAATTCAATCAAACATTGAAGTTACATGCAAAGTTGCTGCCAAGAATTGCAATTGGCTGGAGATTTGCACGTTAATTCAATCAAACATTGAAGTTACATGCAAAGTTGCTGCCAAGAATTGCAATTAGCTGGAGATTTGCACGTTAATTCAATCAAACATTGAAGTTACATGCAAAGTTGCTGCCAAGAACTGTAGTTGGCTGGAAATTTGCATATTAATTCAATGGGTGATTGAAGTTACATGCAACGTTGCTGCCAATAATTGTAGTTGGCTGGAGATTTGCATATTAATTCAATGGGCGATTGAAGTTACATGCAAAGTTACTGCCAATAATTATAATTAGCTAGGGATTGCATATTAGTTCAATGGGTGATTGAAGTTACAAAATTGCTACGAGATTTGCATATTAATTCAATGTGTCATTAAGTTACATTATTTTGATTTTTATAAAGCTGATACAAAAATTGATTATTATTTGGATATAAATAGTATTTCATCAAAAATATCATCAAAATGAATCGAGACGATTTCAATCATCTCCTAGCCAATGCAAACTCTGGCAAAATTGAGGCTGTGAATAAATTGCACGATCTTTACGCGACCCAGGATTTTACTTTTAAAAATTTCACGAAAGCAGACATAGATCATTATTTATCGTTGCCGGATGATTCATATACTCTTTTTCATATAGCATATTTGATATGTATATTCGATAAAAACGTTGAACGAACTAAGGAATATTTGATCAAAAGTATTGACAAAGGCTGCTCCCAAGCGTATGTCTTATTGGCGTTATTAGTCGATTATGACGTAATAGAATATGAAAGTACGTTCGACGAATTAATCAAGAAAAGTGTCAAAATGAAAAATTCTAATGCGTATATCGAGCAAGCGGGGAAATTGAACGGCGAGAAAAAAATTAAGTTGATCAAGGATGCTATCAAGTTAGGCAACAGAAATGGATACCATGAACTAGGATTACATTATCATGATAGTAAAAAATATAAGTTAGCAAAGAAATATTATGAAAAATCGATAGAGAGTGGCATTCATGCATCACATTTTAACTTGGGTGTAATGTATCGGGAAGGAGAAGGTGTTACTAAGGATCCGGAAAGAGCTATGAAATTATTTAAGACAGCTCGGAAACATGGATGTAACAGAGCAGCAACTACTATTGGTGGCATGTATCTCGATAAAGGAAATTATGATGCAGCTAAAAAATATCTTGTCGAAGCAATGGATAATGGCGATCCGATGGCATGTTATAATCTCGGATTATTGCATAAAATGAACGATGATATCTACGAAGCAATGAAATGTTTTGTACAAGGAGCAATACGCGGCCATGAAGCATCAAAAAGAGAAGCAATTATGTTCGGAATACATAGTCTTAACATAACTGATCATGAAATCAAACAAATGTGCGATTTGTATGAAAAAACAAGGCATTTCGGAGCCAATGATTATTATTAATTTTATCCAATTGTGATTGAACAAAATTGAAATCTAGAATCACTAACATTGATTATTACAAAAGATAAGTAAATGTTGCTATCATTGTATGATGAGATTATTCTAAAAATAAGTGAATTTATGACAGATCGCGAAAAAATTTATCTGTCGATGACATCGAAACGAATGGATCAGTTAAAATATAAGATAAGGTATGTTGAATTGGTAAGTGTTTTGGATATAAGATCATTGCCATATTTTGATAATTTTGAATGCGTTCATGCACATATGATAATTTCGTTGGATAAAATTCCAAAACATGTGAAATACGTTCATATTGTAACTACTGAAACAAATATTCCGCGATTCGTTACCCATCTAACGTTTGCGTTTAATTTTGATAAGCCAATTAATAATTGCATCCCTTCATCTGTTACGCATTTATTTTTTGGCGCTTATTTTAATCAATCGGTAGATGATTGTATACCTAACTCGGTAACTCATTTAGGATTCGGCTGGGATTTTGATAAACCGATAAATCAATGTTTGCCTACATCTATTACTCATCTAACGTTTGGAAGAAATTTTAATCAACCAATAGATAAGTGCATACCTGCTTTAGTTACACATCTAACATTTGGATTTTTTTTCAACAAATCAATAAAAGATTGTATACCCGCATCTGTCACGCATTTAGAATTTGGGTTTCATTTTGACCAACCGATAGATGGATGCATACCACAATCGATCGTCAAATTGACTTTTGGAAAAAATTTTAATCAACTGATTAATAATTTCATACCACAATCTGTCAAAAAAATAATTTTGCATAAATGCTACGATCAAAATATAAGTCAAGGGCTCGCTGCAAAAATAAAGAGAATTTGATCATTAAAGACTTTGATGATCAAAAAATTGATAAAATAACAACTAGTATGATAAATTTATACCAATAAATTTAAAATGCAAACATTGGACAAAGATTTAATGTTGCGCATATCAGATTATTTGTCAAATTATGGTAAAATAATATTTTCGTCTACGTGTACTAGAATAAATCAATTGAAACATAAATTCATTTATTATGACAAAGTAGAAGTGACTTCGATATTGGATTTGTCGTTTAGGAATAATTTTAAACATATTTATTTTATACTAACTCCTTACGATGTTACCCTTCATTTAAAAGAAATACCTATGCTTGTTACTCATTTAACTATAAAATTAGAAAAAATAGAAAATTTTCGCATTCCGACGACAGTTACTCATCTAATTTTTGCCGATGATTTTAATAGACCTATTGATAATATCATTCCATCATCAGTAACGCATTTGACTTTTAGCGACGAATTCAATTACCCGATTGATTGTTGCATACCACCGTCTGTAACGCACTTAACTTTTGGCACAAATTTCAACCGGTCCATCGAAAATAATATACCAACATCAGTTACACATTTAACCTTTGGTGCAACATTTAATCAACCAATTGATAATTTCATACCGCCATCAGTTAAGAAATTAACATTTGGCAATAATTTTAACCAATGTATAGATAATTTGCCATCATCGGTGACAGATTTAATATTAGGACACTATTTTGATAGACCTATACTATATCTACCACCGCGACTTAAGGTTATCATATTTGGTTATAAATTCAACCAACCTATTAACAAATGTATGCCATATGGTATCAAACTTATTGGATTTGGTTATGAATTTAACCAATGTATTAAAAATAATATTCCAAATAGTGTTACACATTTAGCAATTGGAAAAGGATTTGATAAAACTATGAAAAAAGGTATACCAGGATCGGTTACTCATCTTCAACTTTATTGTAACAGATTTACAAACGGCCATATACCAAATGGTGTTACTCATCTGATATTGACTGGATCGTTTAACCAGTTCATAAACGGACAAATACCTGGAACAGTGACTCATTTAACATTCGGAGATAAATTTAATCAAAATATTAAAAAATGTATTCCGCCGAATGTTACACATCTTGAGTTTGGCAACAATTTTGTGCAGCCCGCTAAAAAAAGTATTCCACCGTTTGTTGAGAGTCTAAAATTTGGTAAATTATTTAATCAACTGATAAATTTTAGCATGTTTCCATCATTAAGAAAATTAACTTTTGGCAGCCATTTTAATCAACCAATTAATGGAATTTTGCCACCGTTCATCACACATTTGACATTCGGGAAATATTTTAACCAACCCATTAACAATTCCATCCCGCAATCAGTCACGCACTTAACATTCGGGAAATATTTTAACCAACCCATTAACAATTCCATCCCGCAATCAGTCACCCACTTAACATTTGGTTATTATTTTGATAAGCCAATAGATAAACTCATACCACCATCAGTAACACATTTGATAATTCCTAAAGACTATGCACATAAAATCCCCGAGACAATAAAAAGGGTGAATTTTGCATGAAGATATTAATATTCAATCATAATTATGATTGAATATTAAAGCTCATCTTTCATTTTCCTATCAAATCTAAAACCTTTATAATTCTTATCTGCAACGTCACGACATAATTGTTCATACTCCGAAAACATTCCGCAGAAACCAAGAAACTGCCTCTTCTTCCCAGCAATATTGGATCCTAAATACCACGATTTGCATTCCTCTCGCGTCCACAACGTATATCTTGCGAGGCGATCGACATACGCAACCCAATCATCTTCTGCCGCCACTCTTGCCTCGACCGATTGATAATTATTCTTTCGCATCCAAACTAACAAATCTGTCACCCATCCAGTATGATGTTCGATAGCAACGGCCATATTTGCAAATATACTTGGACTCTGAAATGCTACCAAATGAAATAAATTTGGAAATCCAGCAGTTGCTAATCCCAAATAACTCTTAACATACTTGTCAAATTTATTTTTCAAAACCCTACCATTCTCACCGACAATATGGATATCATTAATGGCACCTACCAGCGCATCAAATCCGGTCGCGAAAATAAACATATCAAGTTCATGATGGACACCATTGACAATCACACCGTCCTTAACAAATCTATCAATTGGCATATCAATAAGATTAACGTTCGGTTGATTGTAAGTTTCATAATAATTTGTTCCCAATAGTGGTCGTTTGCAAATATAACCATAGTTAGGACTTAATTTTTTGGCAGTCAAAGGATTTTTAACAACCTCACTGATTTTGCCACGAATAAAATCTTGGATGACTAAATCCGCGTCTGGATTTATTACAAGATCTGTCACAATTGAAAACATAAAATCGAATCCTCCAACGTTTTGATAATAATATTTCAACTGTTCCATAAACTTTTTTCTGCCAAGTTGTGCATATGGAATTCCTTGACTATTATGCAGAGGAATTCCAGATGGGGATGCAAATGCTTGCCTTCTTCTTTCCTCTTTGTCAAATGTAGTTCCATTGATAGGTTTATTGCGTAACGGAAAGACATAATTGGGAGTTCGTTGAAAAACAGTGAGGTTTTTGACGTTGGATTTGGCGATTATGGGAATCATTTGTACACCGGTTGATCCTGTTCCCATAATACCCACTCGTTTATAAGCAAAATCGATGAACGAAGATGGCCATTGGGATGAATAGTAAATGGGACCTTCAAAATCGTTTAGCCCCTGAAAAGTTGGTTTGTTCGGTTTAGATAATGGACCAGTTGCTAGGATGACAAATTTAGTGTTATAAATTTTGTTGTTTGAGAAGACCTGCCAACTTTTAGAATATGTATTCCAGCACATACTTGTCACGGGTGATTTGAGATGGATATGTTGTTTGAGATTAAAAATATCGTTCATTCTATGGATGTATTGTAATAGTTCTGGTTGGCTGGAAAATTCTTCTGAGAAGTTCCAAGCTTTATTGAGATCGGGATGGTGCATATAATAATCGTGGTTGCGTACATCAACCCTGGCACCCGGATATTTATTGAAAAACCAAGTACCACCAATGTCATCCCCTTGTTCAAGAACGATAGCATTGAATCCATTTTCTCGGAGGAGCCGCAGTTGAGTGAGACCGGATAATCCGGCACCGACGATGATGACATCAAATTCTTGGCCGATCACGATAACAAATACAAGAAATAATAACATCTTGGTATTAATAAATCAAAGGTGTATTATTGACGATTATATTTTCATTTTTTATTCGAATCGACAAATTCATAGTCGTTATGTCGGTGAGATATCATCTTAATTTTGCGTATATGATATGATTCTACTTTCTCTATGCCATTGATACCATAAATTTCATCATACATATCGGTCGCGTTTGCTACCGTTGGCGCTTTTTGTAAATCCATGATTGGGATGTATGATTTTTCAAGAAAAAAATATGCATTTTCAATTCCATATGCAACAGGATATGGAACTGCATTATTACCTACCACTGCAATGAAATCAATAATTTCATCATCAGTTTTGAATTCATATATTTCATCACCGACGAACACATAATTATTTTTGTTAATTTTTATCAAAATCGCATTTCCATGATCTTCATCCGTCGATGAATCAAATCCTGACCAATATCCTTCAAAATTTTTAACACGCCAAAATGGTTCGCCATAGAAAGTAGTAGCAGTGAAGCTTTGAGAACCATATTGTTTAGCGAGAACTGCTTTTTGTATCGTTACCCCATTTTTATCGCACGTTACTTGGAATGGTCTATTTCCACCATCATTCATTTGATACATATTTGTTTCAGTGATATCTTCTTTTTTGATAAAACTATTGGTATTTGACATAGATGACAGTTCTCGGTAGCGATTTTTTTGTTCTAAATCCCATGTAGTTTCTATTTTTAACTTACCTCCGCTAATGTTAATTTTTTTTGCGGTGAGATATTTTGCTTTGTATTTTAGATATTTAGGCTTGTAATCTATCATTAATTATAGTAAATATATACTTTAAAAAATTGAAATTGGATTGGCCAGATGCATCATATCTATCGATGATCAAATGTCAATAGCATTACTACCATACGAAATTATAGGCATATGGATCGAACGAGAGAACGCACATGTATGCAGATTATGGAACAAAATCTGGCGCGATAAATCAATCTTAATTAGTTTGCGCTGCGATGAACAGGCCAGCATACATTGTTCGTTAGATTTCCTTGTCGGATTTAAAAATTTAATGGGATTATATTTAGGCAAAACGTCAGCGATTGATATACAATCACTCACAATGTTACAAACGCTGTTGATAGATGATAATGAATATGTTGATGATAATATGTTACAACAACTAACGAATATCAAAACATTGTCGTTGCGATATAACAACAAAATTACTAGTCAATCGTTGCAACATTTGACCAATATTACAGATTTGAGTATTGCATCAAACGATGAATCTATCAATATTGGATATAAATCATGTATCACGGATTATGTTTTGACACATCTCACAAAGTTAAGCAGTTTGTCAATAGAATGCAGTTATTATATCAGTGATAATTCAATAAAACATCTTACGAATATGACTTATTTAGAAATTAGTATGTCGGACACCATAACCGATGAATCGATCAAAAAATTAACAAATTTGAGACATATTAACATTTCAGATGCCGCAATAACGTATGAGTCGCTAAAATATTTGACTAATTTGACAAGTTTAGAGCTCGGTAAAGGCGATATTGAGGATAGGGAGCTTGCAACGATGACAAATCTAAAATCTCTGTCGCTATATGATTGTGAAAAAATTAGCGGCGTAGCGTTGAAATATTTGTCAAATCTTGAAATATTGCACTTGTATTATCAAGACGACATTGACGACAACGATTTAGAAGGTTTAACAAAATTAAAAGAGTTAAGAGTAGCAAGTTGTGACCAAATTAAAAAATGGGTAGTTAGGTGTATGTTTCCAAATTTACCGTATCTTGAAGATTAAATATTTTAATTATCAAGATATTGTTTAAGAATTACACTGCGCGATGATCGAAAACATCATATTGTTCCATAATGCGTCATCATCGAACATCTTATCGTCATCTGTTTTTTCAACTCCTTCGTTTTTCTGAATAGCATATAAGTTCTCGAAATGACGATATTGTTGTTTATCATCCAAACCGTAGCCGACAACCCATATATCAGGAATTGAGATGCCAAACAAATCGGGAAGAGCATATTTGGTTTCTTTCTTCTTCTTAAACAACGTGCAAGTAAATATCATATCAAGTGGAACATTCGCCTTTTCATGGATCGCTGTTTTGATCGTATCCAACGTGTGGCCGTTATCATATAATTCGTCGATAAGAATGACATGTTTACCTGCAAATTTTTGAGGTGTAATGGAACTAAAAATGGACAATCCTGATTGCGATTGAGAATCGTGATAACTTGTTGCTTCGATGAAATAACACGAATGTAGGATCGTTAACTTCCTTGTCAAATCAACGTAGAAATAAACCGCTCCTTTCAAGATCCCGACGATAACGACGTCCTTCCCAGCAAATTTAGCGTTAATAACATCTGCACATTTTTGTACAGATTGCTGTAAATGTTGTTTGGATATCAACATGCGCATGGTTGTTTGTGCTTCAGACATTATGTGTTGTTCTATTCTGTTAAAGGAATACATACCTATCGATTAAAAAATCATTTTTTTCGAAAAAAATGATTTTTAAAGTGTCATAACCTCATTAATAATGTTATTGTGATAAAATGAACATAGATTTAGAGAAAGGTGTAGATAATTTGTTAATTCATGGCAACATTGACATTTTGAACTTACTTTTGCGCGATGGATGTGTAGACATAAGTTTTATGATAGAAAGAGCCAAACCAATATATGCTGCACGAGATGATATTGATAGAACAGTTCTAATGGATCTTTTTGATGATTTTGCATTGATTGATTCTGGATTTGCCCAGATTTTTTTAGAATTATTATTTAGATCGACTGGATATAATTATAGTACTTTTGCGAAACTACCGATTGATGTTGTTAAAAAACTAATGTCGTATGGTGCCGTAATACCATCTGAAGCAAATTATTTGTCTAAATTGCCATATGATGATTTTATTGAACAAATTGAATTGACTAATATGAAAATCGATTTCGAACTAGAAGCAGAATGTATAAAATTCTCAACAATTGAAGTTTTGAAATGGGTGAGAAAAAATTCGTGCGAAAGTGCAGATATCATAACCAAGCTATTTCTTACAATATCGAACTATCGAACCGACGAAAAGCGTCGTTTTTATTTCGATGAAGCAAAAAACGATAATCATTTGACAGATGATCTGATTATGGCCATCATCTATAAACGTGCTCACGATTTTGAAGCGACACTGAACGATCACATAATCAATGAAGAATTGTCTTTTTTTATTATATTATATTTTCAGGATCTTACTATGCACGCGGAAAAGCCTTTGCAAAAAATGCTATTCAAATCATTGCATCCAAACGTCAAAAAATATATTGGATCAAATATTCATGAATACTTTCATAAAATCAATGAAATTAACACGTCATCGACAAATTTTTTGAATTGGCTGACAGAGACATACGAAACTTTTTGCGAAAATGTTGGTAAAAGTGCAAGAACATTATTGGATTATGCAGAATCTAACTTTGTTTTACAGACCTAAAAAAATTGATTTTTAGATCGTTAAAACATACAATGTTAAACAACCAATCAAATATGTTACATCCAGATATAGTAGCACCAATAACTAAACATCTAACTGACAAAGAAAACATATATTTTTTATCCGTAACTAAAGAATTAAATAAATTAAAAAAACGATTCAGATACAGTCAATTAATAAATATTGAAAGAATAAAAAATCTGTTTTACTTCGATAGTTTTGAACAGATTGAAATATCAAAATTAACGACGATACTCCCCACGAACGTGAAATTTGTGCATTATTATGCGAACGATAATAAAATCCCATTAGGAGTGACGCATTTATTTTTCAATGGTTCCTTCAACGAATCTATAAAAGATTGCATTCCGGAAACTGTGACACATTTAAATTTTGGTTACTTTTTTGATCAATCGATAAGAGATTCTATCCCAGCATCCGTAACTCATTTAACATTTGATGGTGAATTTGACCGACCAATTATAAACTCGATTCCTCAGTTTGTGACCCATTTAAAATTCGGTTTTGATTTTGATCAATCAATAAAAGGATGTATTCCAAATTCGATAGAATGCTTAGAGTTTGGAGAAGCATTTAATCATCCAATTGACGATTGCATAACATTTACTAGATTAACTCATCTAACATTTGGTGATGTTTTCAATAAATCTATTAAAAAATGTATTCCGAATTCGGTAACTCATCTGACATTTGGCGATGAATTTAATCAACCGATTGAAGATAGCATTCCAAATTCGGTTACTCATTTGATATTTGATAATAATTTTAACCAATCAATTAAAAATTGCATATCTAATTCGGTCGTTTTATTAATTTTTGGCGCTAATTTTGATCAACCAATTGAAGAAGGTATTCCTAATTCGGTAATAGAATTATCATTTGGCACCAATTTTAATCAATCGATAAAGAATAATATCCCAGCATCAGTTGTTCACTTGAGATTCGGTGAAAAGTTCGATCAAGAAATTATTGATTTGCCACAGTCGGTAAAAAAGTTGGGACTACATCTTGGTTATGCTAAACAAGTTGACAAAGAAACAGAAATCAGAACAGGTTTGTCATATTACTTTACTTGATAAATAAATATATTTGTTTATCAAATAAAAATTGAAAAATATATTCCAATACATATCTAATATTTACAATCGTAGTAAAATGGAATATCTCTCTATCAGGGACGTTTTTGTGAATATAGCGCAACATCTCCATCCAGCCCATGGATTTGTATCAATTTATGCAATCATGTAAAATATTGAACAAAATAGTTACGAAAAAAGATGTTGAGCGGTGTATCGTGTGCGAAATAGAGCGACGATTACATGACATTTGTAAGGATGATTATACTGAATTTATGGAGATGCTTAAAATAACGAACGCGAAAATTATTAGACAATTTATAACTGAATGTATAATTGGCGAAACGTGGAAGGGTTGTATTATAATTTATATCCCGGAGTCCGTGGATACTGAAAAATTTATTAATTTTGTAAAAGAAAAAAATTATAAAACGAAACAATTGTTCTATGAACGTTATGATGCCAATGAAAAAAATGTTAGTATTCCATCAATGCGATGTTATTTTAATCACGGCGTTATTGATATTATGTTGCCAATATATCAACAAAGAAATAAATTCACAGAAAAATACGTTCATACATATACGCAATGCAACATCTATAAAAATATATACACTGTCGCATCAATTGAATTATATATTCATAGAATCAACGAAATTTTTGCTAAAAATACAAATTTCCCAAAGAAAAGACGTTCGGCAACAGCTTTTAGGAAAGCACATAAAAGAGGATTTCAATTTTATAAATCGAAAATAGATAAACAAATCATGTCAAATAACGACATTATTTGTGCGTATTATAACGTAGCAAAAATACGATGCCGATATACATTAGAATGGTGCGAAAAAAATTAAACAGATCAAATGAATTTATCATTGAAGATAATATCATATATCACATGACGCGCACAAAAAAATACACCGAAAGTGCAATATTTGATATTATTGATATATCATCACCGGATTCAAATCAGAAAAACAAATGCAATGATTTATATCATCATTTACATATAGGCAGATGCACTCGGGATACATGTATTGCAAAAATGTTGGATGTATATCATTATCATGGTCACTATATTAATGGAACAAGGTCTTCATCAGATTCTTCATCCGAAATAGATCAATCGGATGAAGAATCGGATGAAGAAAATGATGATATCATCTTCATTCAGTGTTGAGATAGATTGTTGATAATTAAATATTTTAATTATCAAATATTCGCTCTAATCTATTTCGGTGATAATATGTACGTGCATTAGATATCCAAGACTTAAAAAAACCAACATAAGAATCGAAAATTCAAACAATGTGTGTTCAATTCTAACTAATATTGGTATCGGATTACCATTTGTCATTTTTTGTTGCTGCTAAATATTCTAATCTTTTTAAAATCAATTTTTTTAAAAATTGACGTTTGATCTATCAAGCAAGTACAAAAATAACTTGTATCATTAAACGATGAACAAATTACCACGAGAAATTATATACCAATTCATTGATAAAAAAAATTCGATCGTGTGTCATCTGTGGCATATCATTTGGTGCACAAAACCAATGGCTATTAAAATTCCAAGTATTGACGCGCACCCGAGTTCGTATAAGAATTGCCCTATGAACACTTTTAATAAACTAAAGAATTTAATAGAACTTCCTCTGTATCAATATTGCAAACTTGACGATGGGATAATAGAATCATTAACCACACTAAAAACGTTACAAATATACACAAACAATTTTGTAACTGATGAGACATTAAAACATCTAACAAATTTAACGTCGTTGACATTGGTATATAACAATACGATAACATACGAATCATTAAAATATTTGACAAATATCGTAGATTTATCTATTAATTATAATTACATCATAACAGATGACGCATTGAAAATTTTACCGAACATCACCAAACTAGATATCGGAAACGCTAATTTGATAACAGATATGAGTCACTTTACGAAATTAAAGAAATTGAGTTTAACAAATAGTTGGGTACGTGACGAATCGTTGATGTGTCTTACTCAAATTAAAAGTATTAGTATTACTGGTTGCCTATATGTTACAGGCAAATCAATTAAAAATTTGACTAACTTAACATCAATAACTCTTGATGGTGTCAGAGATATAACATACGAATCGTTAAAATATTTGACTAATTTGAAGTCAATGAAGGTAAGGGATATTAAACTTGTTGATGATGAACTAAAAAAACTAACAACTTTAGAATCATTGTCGTTAAGTGGCAAAATATCGGTCACTGGCCGTTCGCTTCGGTGTTTGACAAGACTTAAAATGCTATCGTTGTTTGAGAAAATGCAGATTACAACCGAAGATGTATGCGAACTTATAAATTTAGAATCTTTGAGTATTGACAAAAAAATTCGCATAAACTGTGATGTAATTTGTAATTTGCTTTCGAAATTAGAAAAAATAAACTATACTGGCCGTTATTTTTGATAAACAAAATTGTTTGGTTATCAAAATTTCATTGATACAATTCTCTTTGAATAGACCAATATTTGCACGTTGAAGTCCTGTCAATGCGAATCTCTTGACATTACATTAAATAGATCAATATTGGCCCGTTCAAAGTCTCGTCAATGCAAATTTCTTCAAATTTTTTGACATCATATTGAATAGATCAACATTGGCATGTTCAAAGTCTCGTCAATGCAACTTCTATGAATCTCTTGGCATTACATTGAACATGCCAATATTGGCATGTTCAAAGTCTCGTCAATGCAACTTCTATGAATCTCTCAACATCACATTGAACGGATCAATATTGGTGTGTTCAAAGTCCTGTCAATACAAACTTCTACAAATCTCTCGACATCACATTGAATAGGCTAATATTGGTATATTCAAAGTCTCGTCAATGCGAACTTCTACAAATCCGTTGATATTATTTTGAATGGACCAACATTTGCACGTTCAAAGTCTTGTCAACACAAATTTCTTAACATCATATTGAATAGACCAATATTGGCACATTCAACGCAAACCTCTCGACATCACTTTGAATAGCCCAATATTGGCGCGTCAGAGTTTTATCAATGCAAATCTCTCGACATCACTTTGAATAGCCCAATATTGGCATATTCAATAACTTCTGACAAATCTCTTGACATCACTTTGAATGGACCAATATTGGCACGTTCAAAATCTTGTCAACGCAAACTTCTGCAAATCTCTTGACATCACTTTGAATAGACCAACATTGGTACGTTCAAAGTCCCGTCTATGCAAATTTCAGCAAATCTCTTGACAGTATAGAACTGACCAATGTTTCCACAATCGTTTATTCTCAAATCACCAAAACAAGTAATACTCTGTAACAAAAATAAGTTTTTCACAACAGGTTTATCATTCTATTTTCATAATAATTTTTATCATATATTCGATTATCTTTTTATGCATGTCTTTTGGTACAATTAACCAACCGTATTCATTTGATGATGATCCGCTCACTCCATATATATCTACTGCTTTAAATCCATAATGAATCTGAAATCCATTTTGAAAACAAGGTATATCTGTAAAAAGAATTGTTTCTGGAGGTAGAACATTTACACAAATACAATGTGCATGCATGTCACATTTTGTTATGCATTTTGATGCGTATTTATTATTCACGTAGCCTGAAAGAGAACAATATGAGTTGGTCTGATAAATAACATCTAAAATTTTTGTCACAATGTGTAATCTTGTACCAAACGGGAAATTTAATATCAGTTTGTTATTTGATAAAAACTCTGCCACATTATTTTCGTATTTAAACCACAAATAAATCGCATCAAAAAAAGTTAATATCCCATCATCATTCACATAGTCTGCACCGGCATTAACAAATTCATCAAACGTGAAACCAGTTTTATCCATCTTATTTAATACCCTGGTGCATAATTTATCATCCGCGTCCAAATGCGTCACAAATAAAAACGATTCCATGCAATCTTTCATCTTTTTTTTAAATCTAAAATCTTCATTATGTAAACATTCCAACGCACATTCAACATTTTCTCGTGACGTGATGACAGATAGTTTTAAATTCTTATCATCACAATCGTCGAGAGCATTAAATATATTTATTCGTTTGATCAAATCATTATGCAACGAATAACTAATATCATTGATCGTCAATGTTGTATAATTGTTAATATGATGTTTCCCGATCATTTTAACTATTTTGGTTAGATCCGTTCCAGATAATTAGAAAATCAATTTTTTTTGTGTTAAAAAATTAATAAAAATATAATCAACAATATTCCATTACAAGTCTGTCTATCAGAATTCAATAATCCGAATGCGAATAGAGTAAATACGCAAAAAAATGTAACGTCATACAATGTGATCGTGGTTCTGATTCAATCAGATGAATTTTTGAAGCTCGCGATGAGTCTAATACTATTATACCAGAAAAGAAACAATATGCAATAGAAATTCCTGGTTATTGATCACTGAATAATACCGTCTGTGAAATTAAATGTGGGAGATTTATATCAAACGTGGGACGATGTTTTTGACTGTTGGAGTGCGTAGAAAGACGTTCTAAATTGTGCAATGCTTAGAACGTGTGAATATGTCGATAAAAAAATGACATATCATATTGTTCATGGCAGCGACATTAAAATTCGCTTTAAATTTCTTCGAGAAAAAATGGAACTATCATATGATTAATAAAAAATAATGATATATCATTATTTTTTACAAATAACATTTAACTAGATCGATTATTTCGCGATCATCATATCTAACAGCCGTGTCAAAACATACATTGCTTATTTTGCAAACATTTTCTAGCGCAAATTTTAAAACATCAATTTGATTAGATCTTATCGCATAAATACAAACTTGTTCATCCCAAGGACAAATTTCCGTTTCGTTCGATTTCAGTTCACAAATATCTCTATTAACGCCGCGTAGCCATTTTAATTCATCTAAATAATGATGTATCGCCGATTGTGCACAAACATTCTCATTCCATGCACATCCTTGTGAACGACACCAAATTATGATATGTAGATGACCATTACCTGCGGCCATTATAAGCGTATGAACATTAATCGGACAACGTTGTGCATATAAAAACTTTAACGTCTCCAAATCTCCATTTCGCGCTGCAACAGTACAAATATCTTCGGGTAATTTGCAACCCCAATTTATCAATAATTTTAATATAACTATTGTTTTCTCTGCATCAGCTGGTTCTCTTATCGCAGCACAAACAGCAGACTCATCAGATGGACAGTCTAATTCATGCAACCAAATTATCAATTCTATATTTCTACTCACAACTGCTTCGGCGAATACTTGTTCATCGAGGATATTATATTTTTTAGAATGAAGATATTGTAAACACTCAAGATTACCATAATGAGCAATATATTGCATCATCGTTATGTCATATTTAAAAAGATTATTCTCAATTAGCCATTCATATATATGAATATGTTGGCCGCAAAAAATATTATTTAATCTGAATCCATTATTTAACACATATTTCAGTAAATCCAAATTGCCACTACATGCAGCACCATTTGCAATATTATCTATTGTCATTGGACCAGGATTATTAACAGAAAATAAATATTTTACTAATTCAATATGTCCTCTACTCGCTGCCCAAAAGACTGCATTATCTATCTTCCAGTTTCTGCTAATGAGGAATTTGATAATGTCACCATGGCCTCTTGCAGCAGCGTGTGGAATCGCAGACGAATTCTGTTCCCATCCATTATCCAATAACCAAATTAATACATTTATTTTGTTACCACTTATCGCTCCCTGAACTGCATAATAGTGCCGATCATAATTGTTTTCTATCATCCATTCTAAAATATCAATGGCACCAACTTTGGCCGCCCCTCGCATAATCGTCAATGCGTTTACATAGTTACAACTTAACGGTAATATCTTTTTGATCAAATCAAGATTACCTCGTTCACCTAATTTTTTATAAATCTTTGGAAATTGATGTAGCATTCTATTCTCAGATATAATATAATTATCAGGTATATCATATCCATCATATAATAACTCCATCGAATATCTGTATAGTGGATAATGCAGACCATAATATTGATAACTAAAAAACCTGGTTTCATTTATCATCGCATGAAACTCCCGCTCAATCAATGCCATATGTGAAGATAATGAATATGTATTTTTGCAAACGCGGATGAAAGATCGCTTATCCGATATTGGCAGGAGCAGGAAAATATATTGATAGATATCATTATTTAAAGTATCCATATTGTAAGATGTATCTTAAAATTATTATTATGTAAGTGTATAATTGTCAATGTTTTTGATTTGATAAATATTTTAATTATCAAATCAACGATGAAACTTATCTTTCCTAATTGGGCGTTTTGTCACAATTTTTTGTGGATGTTTTTCTTTTATTTTAATACGTTTTTGAATTTTTTGAGGACACTTTAAACATTCAGAATATCCTAACCAAGATGGCCGGAGTCCGTACAAATTTTGACTAAGTCCGAACATATGAAGTACATAATTTTTTTCATCGATGTCTAGATCACAAATAAGTTCGGACAACCAACATTTAATGTCATTATGATTCACAAGCCGATATATTTCATAATTATTGAAAGTTATATCGATAGGTCCCAGTTGCAATAACCATTCTGCTACTTCTTTGCATCCGGCTACGCATACATCTTTGAAAATATTATACAAATAGTCAAAAATATCAACTTTCGATTTGTCTAAAACAAATTTCGCGACTTTAATATTATTCGAATGACATGCAATTTTGAACATGTGTAATAAAACATGATCTTCGAATCTAAAATAATCGATCATCCATTCTATTATGGAAAATGACCCATACCTCATCATTTCGTAAAATGGCCACACTTCTGAGAAATGAAGTGGATAAGAACATTCAAAAAATCGTTTCTCAACATCTAATTCCATCAACCATCTAAATATGTGTAAATTATCATTCTTGCCACAAACAACCATCATATCTCTCAAACGCTCATCGGATATTTGAATTTTAGGTGCAAAATATTTTAAAATGTACAAAGATTCAAATCGGCACGCTTCATCAAATAGTAAATATTTCGTTTTGTGACGAAAATCATCAATAACATAATCTAATTTTTCTCTTTTTTGTTTTGGTGTCAAACAATTCAAAACCGATTGTTCAAACCAAGTAAATTCTTGATTATAACCAAAATACTTTAAATTTTTCTTTGCAATTTGATTTATTATCACCCATGTTCTATAATCACGAATAGTATTCATCAAACGATAACTACTGCAATTGAGAAACGCTAATTTTTTCCAATCATACAAATCACAATCATAAATAATGTGCAAATCGAGTTCCTTAATTGCAAAGAAGCTCATTTTTGATCTAGATAATTTGTATCCAGGCCAGACTATTTAAATATCAATTTTTTATAAATCAAATGTTAATGATTAAAAATTTTACTCGTCGACTAATGTAAATAATTTTGCAGCCAAGCAAGCACCATAATTGAACAGAATAATATAAATAGTTAATCATCAATTTACCATTTATCTTTTATCAATTTCGTCCCAGCATCATAATATTCATGTATGTTTCCGATAACACAAACTATCAAAGCAGCCAGAGTTATTTTGAAACAAATTTCGTAACTTAAGAATACAGTAAATAAAAATATTTTGAAACAGAATATTAACATATCGAGCGCATTCAATTTTTGTCGTTCTAATTTATTTATCTCTTCATAAGTCAAACGATCTTCATCTGCAGCTATGAGTTTTTTAACAGATTCAATCGTATATGATATATTTGAATCATTGAGATCATCATATAATCTTTTGATATCATCATCCGTTCTTTTAGATAAACGTAACCACAAGGCCTTATTGATATACGTTTGTGTATCTACAACTGATTTTGATTCCATTGTTAATTGAGACAAATAAGTAAGGATCGTATCGATATTTTATTCAATTTTTTAATTGTAAAAAATTGAATTTTGATTTGTTATCATAATTGAATGTTTCATTGTATCAAAAACGATGGAAACTTTGGTAAAAGATATAATTGTGAAATTTTGTGATACTTTACGTGATTATGACAAACTCATTTTCTTATCTGTATCAAAAAAACATAACAAATATAAACAGTATATTTTTTTTAACGAACAAAAATCGATTCGTAAAATTATTCATCTTTCATATTTTGATAGGTTTACAAATGTGCTTATGTCACAACCAAGTGAAAAAATGCCGATGCATATGACTAGACTATATTTGTATGGGTATAATAAAGATCATATCGATAATATACCATCAAGTCTGACTCATTTAACATTCGGGTTGGAATGCAACCAAAAATTACTAAATAATATTCCGAATACACTTACTCATTTAGCATTGGAAATGAAAGTTGGTAAAGAAATTATTATTGTGCCAGAAACTGTTACTTGTTTTCATATCGGCGCCGCATGCGAAGATACCATGAATGTTGTTGTTCCAAAAAGTGTTCGTGAATTAAGAATTATGGGAAATCAATATATCAGGTTGCATGACGGCATCGTTTGTTTAAAATTTGGAGGACGAATGAATCCAAATATAATAATACCTGGAACGGTAACAGATTTAGACATAGGTAAATGTTGTCATAGAGTTAAAAATATTCCAGAGAATGTAAAACGCTTAGAGATAAATTTTATTAATGAACCACTTCCGAATAAAATTATTCATTTAATATATACAGGATCAGGTTTCAAAAAAATCAAAAAATATATCCCAAATAGTGTGACACATTTAGAAATTGTGAACCATTTTTATGCATATCGTCGAGATGACATACCATCTGGTGTAACGCATCTAACGCTTCCAAAATATTATTCTATCCGAAAAATTCCAATTCATGTAGAGCATATTATTTACAAAAAATTTGATCCAGATATTGGACATAAATTAATAACATGGGATAATATTCCTTTGCATATTAAATCAATAACATTTGTGAATTTCGTAATGACAAGGCCATAAAATGTTTAATTATCAAAAAAAATTGACAAAAAATATATCTTCAATAAAATGATTGTAAATATATCAAACAACTATGTCCGACTCTTATGTTGCCAAAAAAAATATCAAAAAACAAACACATTTGATTCATGACAATGGTGGTCGACCTTTTCAAGTGATTACTACGTCGAGAAATATTATCATTTTAGCGGACGATTTTGAATGCGGCGACACAAAAATATATGTAAATGTATGCATCTACATATATTTCTTATTTTACTTATCTTTTAGGCTGTATTTTCGCCTACCGTTCATCTTCACAACATATACATTCATTATTTGCATCACGTCTTTTGTTATTTCTTCTTCCGGCGTTTCTTCTTCTTCCTTATTTATTATTTTTATTTTTCCTGATGAATATTTTTCTATTATCCATTCTATCATTTCATATCCAAATCTAGCCAATCTATCTTTGTATGCTATCACCAGTTCTTCTAGTTTTCCATTTATTGACATGTCTATTATCTCTTGAAGTCCTTTTCTTTTCATGTTTAAACCGCTACCCACATCTTTTATTATTCGGTGATCTGGGTATTTCTTTTTCATTACTTCTATTTGTCTTTTCAAATCTGGTTGTTGTTTTCGTGATGATACTCTACAATAACATATTTTTTCTCTTATTACGTTCGTTATTTGCTTCTCTTTCAAATATTTGTTTAAATTATACAATCTGTGTCCGCCTTCTGATCTTATCACATCTATTTCTCCTCTGTCTTCCATCCTATACAATGTTTGATAGTGTACTTTCAGTACTTTTAATACTTCCTTTCTTTTAACGTAATCTGTCATTTCTTATGTTTAATAAACGCACATATTTTTATATAGATTTTTTTTACGTTTAATTTATTTATTATATAATATTTCCTAGATTTATAAATGATCGAGGGATTTTGGGACAATGAATGTTCCGATTTTTCCAATAAACTATGGAAGCCTCCACTTTGGAGGAACTGTTCCAACAAAAAATGGGGTAATCGCAATCCATATCTTACGCTTAAATATTTTTCTGATGAAAAAATTACTAACGATCTTAATTTTAAACCAGTTACTTTAGATGATAAAACAACTGAAAAAAAGAAGCTATTTAATAAATTATTTGGTAGAGAAATTGGTCGTCTTCGTAAATTGATAGACGATAAAGGGATCAAATTGCCTCTTCTTTGTAATTATATCACTAAACTTGAAACTGGATTAGAAAAAGTGCGCAAGGATAATCCACGCAACAAAATCAATACAGCTTTTCAATTTTCTAACGAAACATTTGAGGATTTTAAATATAAATTTCATTCGAGGAGGAACATTTCTGTCGATAATCGTAATAGTATAAATGCGCATCTAAAAGTTTTTGATTCTATTCAAATTAAAATGGAACAACTCGATGGAGTTATGAGATGTCGGCAAATTAAGATTTGTCCAGATGAAGACCAGTTGGAAACGTTAGAGAGATGGTTCAAAGCAAATATAGATCTCTACAACGAATTGGTCGATTTATTTGAAATTTCATACGAAAAATGCAAAGAAAAGTGCTACGAATTACATAAAAATGATCCTATTATTGGCCGCGAATTTGGCAAAATGATTGCAGAAAATAAATCATTTCCTATCAATGGAACTAAATTACGAAAAATATATGGTGTCAGTTTGACAAAAAAATATAAATTACCTAATTGTGTAGTTGCAGATACAATATTGGGTATCGCGTCCAACATCACTGGTAACGTAACTAAACTTAAAAAAGGTCAAATAAAAGAATTCAAAATGGAACACAGAACTGCAAAAGAAAACTATTCAATATCTATCCAAACGCAATATACAAACAATTATGGATTTTATCCAAGTACTTTTGGTCCTATTGAAATAGATAAACGAGAGAAAAAAACCAAAAAAAATAAGAAAGAATTTTTTGAATGGTCAGATATCAAACATGATTATAAGTTGTTGTATGATAAAAATCGTAAAAGTTATTGCATAAATGTTCCGATTTATAAAGATGCAAAAGTCATTAAAAATAGAAAACCAATTGCTGCTATGGATCCTGGGATGGTTATATTTCAAGAGCTGTACGGAGTAGATCATACGGTGACAATTGGTAAAGGACTATTTAAGCCTATTATGAAACATTATGATAAGATCGAATACATGAATAAACGATTGAAAGATAAAAACTTTGATAGACAAGAAAGATTGATATACATAGAAAAACAAAAGAGAAAATATGAAAAAAAAGAACAAGAACAAGGGCCAAGTGTGGTATATATTCCGCCTCCAGAATACAAAGATAGATCACAGAACGTAAATCTAAAAAGAGTAATAAGAAGAGAATATAAAAAAATAAAAGGACTCGTAAATGAATTACACAACAAAACGTGTTTGTACTTATGCAGATCCTATGATAGAATAATGGCAACAGATTTTAGTTGTAGGAAAGTGAACAGTAGATATGGGGATCTTAATCCAGATGTTAAAAAAGTATTAAGTGCATTATCGCATTATAGATTTAGACAACGTCTGCAAAATAAATGTGCAGAGTATCGATGTCAATATTTGGAAGTAACAGAAGAATATACAAGCAAAACATGTTGTAGATGCGGAAAAATAAATGAATATTTGAAAGGAGACAGAACGTTGAGGTGTAAACAATGTCATATAGAGACAAATAGAGATGTGAATGGTTCAATAAATATTCTAATTAAAAATCGCAAGACAGTGATAGCTGAATAATAAAAAAGCAAAACTCGTAGAGCGAACTGCTGCGAGGATCCGATAGATAAGATGTGAATTTCTGAATCTGTGGATCAAAAGAAAAAAGTTGATTTTGCATAGTAATAAGAGATTACATATATTTGCACAACTTTTAAGTGTTCGGAGGATTCCAAGTTTTGATATGAATAGAGTAAGGAAAGATGCGTGTATGTGTTTATTCGGTAATTTAGATTATCAAAATGGGAAAGTGATAGATACGTTGTTCGGATATTCTGGGATTTATTTGAATGTGACAGGAGACCGAGATGCGGTTAAAGGCAAGGAAGTTTTGAATAATAGGTTCTTCATTTTATCAATAAATTATGAATTATGTGCGAGTACGCTTGGTGAAATTGTTAAATAATATTTAATTATGATTAGATATTATTTTTTGTTTCTTGATGCGGTGACTTAAATTTGCATTAACGGTACTTGAAAATGTCAATAGATTTACGTTAACGAGACTTTGAACATGCAAATATTGATCCATTCAAAGTGACGTTAAGAGAATTGCAGAAGTTTACATTGGTCCTTTCAAAATGATGTTAAGGAATTTGCAGAAGTTTGCATCGATAAGACTTTGAAAGGGCCAATATTGATCTGTTCGAAGCGATGCCAAGAGATTTACATTGGCAGGACTTTGAACGTGCAAATATTATTCCATTCAAAGTGATGTCAAGAGATTTGCAGAAGTTTGCATTGGCGAGACGTTGAGCGTGCCAATATTGGTCTATTCAAAGTGATGTCAAGAGATTTGCATTGACAAGACTTTGGATGTGCCAATATTGGTCCATTCAATGTGATGCAAGAGATCTGTGGAGATTTGCATCGACGAGACTTTGAGTGTGCAAATATTGGTCCATTCAAAGTGATGCTAAGAGATTTATTGAAGTTTGCATTGACAAGACTTAAACATCCCAATATTGGTCCATTCAAAGTGGTGTCAATAAATTTGTAGAAGTTGCAAATATTTGTCCATTCAAAGCGATGTCAAGAGATTTGCATTGACAAGACTTTTAAGTTGCAAATATTTGTCCATTCAACGTGATGCCAAGAGATTTGCATCGACAAGACTCTGAAGTTGTAAATATTTGTCCATTCAATGTAACGTCAAGAGATCTGTGGAGATTTGCATTAACAAGACTTTGAACGTGCAAATATTGGTCCATTCAAAGTGACGTCAAGAGATTTGTAGAAGTTTGCATTGACAAGACTTTGAAGTTGCAAATATTTGTTCATTCAACGTGATGTCAAGAGATTTGCATCGACAAGACTCTGAAGTTGTAAATATTTGTTCATTCAACGTGATGTCAAGAGATTTATGGAGATTTGCATTAACAAGACTTTGAAGTTGCAAACATTTGTCCATTCAATGTGATGTCAAGGAATCTGTGGAGATTTGCATTAACAAGACTTTGAACGTGCAAATATTGGTCCATTCAAAGTGACGTCAAGAGATTTGTAGAAGTTTGCATTGACGAGACTTTGAAGTTACAAATATTTGTCCACTCAACGTGATGTCAAGAGATTTGTAGAAGTTTGCATTGACAAGACTTTGAAGTTGCAAATATTTGTCCACTCAACGTGATGTCAAGAGATTTGCATCGACAAGACTCTGAAGTTGTAAATATTTGTCCATTCAATGTAACGTCAAGAGATCTGTGGAGATTTGTATTGACAAGACTTTGAACATGCAAATATTGGTCCATTCAAAGTGACGTCAAGAGATTTGTAGAAGTTTGCATTGACAAGACTTTGGACGTGCCAATATTTGTCCATTCAATGTGATGCAAGAGATCTGTGGAAATTTGCATCGACGAGACTTTGAACGTGCAAATATTTGTCCGTTCGAAGTGATGTCAAGAGATTGCAGAAGTTTGCATTGACAAGACTTTGAACGTGCAAACATTGGTCCATTCAAAGTGACTCAAGAGATTTGCATTGACAAGACTTAGGACATGCCAATATTGGTCCATTCAAGGCGATGTCAATAAATTTGTAGAAGTTGCAAATATTTGTCCATTCAACGCGATGTCAAGAGATTTGCATTGACAAGACTTTGAAGTTGTAAATATTTGTCCATTCAACGCGATGTCAAGAGATTTGCATTGACAAGACTTTGAAGTTGTAAATATTTGTCCATTCAACGCGATGTCAAGAGATTTGCATTGACAAGACTTCGGAGTTGCAAATATTCGTCCATTCAATGTGATGTCAAGAAATTTGTATTGACAAGACTTTGAAGTTGCAAATATTTGTCCGTTCAATGTGATGTCAAGAGATTCGCATTGACAAGACTTTGAAGTTGCAAATATTTGTCCATTCAACGTGATGTCAAGAAATTTGCAGAAGTTTGCGTTGGTTAGACTTTGAACATGTAAATATTTGTCCATTCAATGTGATGTCAAGAGATTCGCAGAAGTCCACAAAATCACAAATAATATTCAATCATAATTGGATATTATTTTTACGTGCACATACAATAGAAGCAAAGTCTTCGCGCATTTTAACGTTTGAACACGTGCGCTTGAGGTGTTCATTTACACAATCAAGTATCTCAATATTTTCATGTCCTTGTGTGAGATGAATCAAATAATTATCATCTAATTTGCATTCATTTTCAAGAGCAAATTTCAATATATCCGGTTGATCATGTTCAATAGCTGCGTAGCAAACACGTTCATTCCACGGACATATTTCTGTTTCGTTTGATGATAACCCGTACATATTTCTATCAAATCCTCGTAACCACCTTAACACGTTCAAGTGATTGCGTTCGACGGTAAAAAAACAAACCGATTCGTTCCATCTATAACCTTGTTCTCTCATCCAAATAATAATATGCAAATGGCCACAGGCTGCAGCGTATTCCATAATATCATTCAGAATATAACCAATCTTGTGCAAATATTTCAACATTTCCAAATTTCCATTAAAGGCCGCTATCGTACCAAGTTCTTCGCCCAATGGACATTTCCATCCTATCAACAATTTTAAAATTACTAACGAATCTGAATTCGAAAAAATATGGACAGCACTATCTGTCGCGCTAGAATTAAATGGACATTCTATGTCGCGCAACCATTTAATCATTTCAACATTTTTACTTTTCACAGCACAGTCAAATACACTTTCACTAAGAATAAGCAAATCATTAAAATAGAGCAACTGCAGACATTTTAAATTACCAGCTTGTGCGACAGTTTCTGAGATTATGACAGATTTATTGACAAAATTATTCCCAATGAGCCAACTTAGTATATGTGGATGTTCGCAGTTACTATAAAATGTCGTCGCACCATATTCATAGATAAATTTTAAAATATCGAGATTGTTGCATTCATAAATGTCAAATATTATTGTTGGATCAATAGAATGCAAATATTTTATCATCTCAAATTGACCTTTTTTAGCTGCGTATCGTACGGATATTTTACATCTCTTATCAAGAAGAAAGTTTACAACATCTATATGACCTTTTCCAGCAGCATAATCGATCGCTGTATCACGCCCATTGAAATCATTATCAAGCAGCCATTTAACAGTCTCTAATTGATTATTTTTTGCTGCATATCCGATCGCAAATTCATGTCCAGGATAGTTATTTTTAGACATCCATTTCAATATTTTAATGTTGCCAATTTTAGCAGCGCCCATAAAAACATATTCATAATTATTTGGTCCAGAGTTACGATTCAAACACAACATTTTTTTGATTAATGGTAAATTACCTGTTTTGGCAACGATTTTATAAATTTTTGGAAATTGATGCAAGATTCGATTTTTTACGATGATATATTTGTCTGGTATATTTCTGTTATCATAGATCAATTCCATAGTATATTTATAAAGTGGATGGTGAAGATTATAATTGTTATGGTGAAAAAAGTTGATATCATTCAATGTTTCTTGGAATTTGGATTCAATTAATGGCATGCGAATGAATAATCGATTTGTAGTTTTACAGGTTCGGAGAAAGGATCGTTTATCCGATATGGGAAGAATGTCGAAGAAGTAACTATCGATATCGTTGTTTAGCATAGCTATGATATTGATATTATAGATAATGTTGCTAAGATTTCAATTGATCAATATTTTTATGATAGATGTAGCAACATTGCATCAAATTTTTAATGATTTATTGAATATGACATGCAAACACAATCCTTTGCATCAGATATTCAATGATCTACTAAGTATAACATGCAAATCTCTAGAAACATTGCGTTCAACTTTCAATGATTTATTGAATATGATACGCAAATCTCCAGCAAACGCAACCCTTCGCAGCAACATTGCGTTCAAATTTCAACGATCTATTGAATATGACATGCAAATCTCCAGCAGACATAATTCTTTGCGGCAACATTGCGTTCAACTTTCAATGATCTGTTGAATATGGCACGCAAATCTCTAGCAGACATAATTCTTTGCAGCAACATTGCGTTCAACTTTCAACGAATCATTGAATATGACACGCAAATCTCTAGCAACATTGCATTCGACTTTCAACGAACCATTGAATATGGCACGCAAATCTCCAGCAGACATAATTCGTTGCAGCAACATTGCGTTCAACTTTCAACGAACCATTGAATATGGCACGCAAATCTCTAGCAGACATAATTCTTTGCAGCAACATTGCGTTCAACTTTCAATGAATCATTGAATATGACACGCAAATCTCTAACAAACACAATCCTTTGCAGTAACATTACGTTCAACTTTCAATGACCCATTGAATATGACGCGCAAATTTCCTGCAACATTGTGTTCAATTTTCAACGACTCATTGAATATGACACGATTAATTACAAAATAATATTCAATCATAATTCGATATTATTTTTACGCGCATACACAATATCATTAAATTCTTTGCGCATTTCGATATTCGGACATTCACGCTCAAGATATTCATTTATATAATCAAGTATCTCTACGTTTTCAGCCTGACACGCACAAATATATGAACGCTCGCTAAATTCACCCCCATTTTCGAGAGCAAATTTTAATATATCTATATGTTTATGATTAATGGCCACAACACATACCCTATCATCCCAAGGACATATTTCTATTTCATTTGATGATAATCCGCACGTGTCTCTATCAAATCCTCGCAACCATCTTAATACGTTCATGTGATAATATTCGGCGCTGGCAAAACAAACCTCATCGTCCCACATGTAACCATTTTCTCGCATCCAAATGATAATGTGTAAATGACCTTCTCTAGCGGCAAAAATCATTGTATTATCATCCATGATGTAACCAATTTCATGCAAATATTTTAACGTTTCCAAATTGCCATAGAAAGCTGCTCCACAACCAATATTGTCGGCTAATGGACATCCCCATTTTACTAATAATTTTAAAATTGCTAATGAATCTGGACTCTGGACACTCGTTGTTGCATATGTCGCATTTGAATCAAATGGACACTTTATCTCATGTAACCATTCGATGATCTCAAAATTTCCCGTCATCACTGCTTTATAAAATACACCTTTATCAAGTTCAAGTAGATCATTTGAGTGAAGCAGTCGCAAACATTCTAAACTACCGGCTTGTACGATAGCTTGTGATGTCATGGTATATTTACCAATATACCCATTCTCAATGAGCCAGTTTATCACGTCCACCTGAGTATACCCTTCATAATACGTAGTCACATCATGTTCATAAAGAAATTTTAAAACATCGATATCGTCGCATTTATAAATGTCATATATAGCATTTGGATCAATAGAATGTAAATACTTCACAATTTCTAATTGACCTTTATCGACAGCCTGTTGTACAGATATATTGTATCCCTTATCAATAAGAAAATTAGCAACATCCATATATCCTTTACTAGCAGCACATCCGACCGCTAAAAAGGATGCTCCAAAATCATGATCGATAAGCCATTTTATTGTTTCTAGTTGATTTCCTTTAGCAGCGTAATATGTAGCGGTCCTATCATCTGAATAATTATTATCCCGCATCCATTTTAACATTTTGATGTTACCTGTTTTAGCTGCACCCATGAAAACATATTCACAATTATTGCATCCTAAAGGATTACGGTTCAGTCGCAACATTTTTTTAATCAAACGCAAATTAGCTGTTTTGGCAATGATTTTATAAATTTTAGGATATTGATGTAAAATTCTATTTTCGACGATAACATATTTATCAGGAATATTATGGCCATCGTATATCAACTCTATGGTATATTTGTAAAGAGGATGATAAAGATTATAGTAACGATTATTAAAAAACTTAGTATCATTGATCATTTTTTGGAATTCGGATTCGATTGATGACATGTAAACAAACAGTCTATTGATAGTTTTACAAGTTCGAAGGAAAGATCTTTTGTCGGACACGGGAAGAAGATAAAAGACGTGCGAATCAATATCGTTATTTAGCATTGTTATAATCTCTATGACGATAAATGTATCATCAATAATTCGAATAATCAATTTTTTGGTATAGATTCATCAAAAATTAACTATGGATCTTCAGTTAATCACACATCGCAGCGATATTGCACGTAACTTTGAATCTCCAATTACAACTCTTGGCCAATTATAATTTTTACAAGTAACTCGATGAATTGAGACACAAATCTCCAATCAATTACATTTTTTTGCATGTAGCTTCGATAGATCATTGAATTGATGTGCAAATCTCCGGACAATTACATTTTTTTGTCGACGATTCGTTAATAAAAAAATGAAAAATACATATCCAGATAATATTTCTATTTCTATTACAACAAAATGGAGCAAGTACTATTCGGAGACGCATTTAGTAACATAGAGCAACATCTTTTTCCAAGAGATTTATATAATCTGATGAATCTATGTAAAAATTTCAGCAAAATGATAACGGAAAATACTATTAAAAAAAACGTAGTAAACGAAATAAATATACGATTGCGACATAATTTAGGCAACAACTACGATGAATTCATAGAAATTATGAAAAAAATTGATGGAGTGATTATTTGACCATTTATTACACAATGCATACTCAGCGAAACGTGGCAAGATTGTGGCATAAACATATATGTTCCTGCACATCAAAACATCACATCGCATTTTTGTTCATCTTTGTCAAGTATGAGCGGATCCGATTCGGAAGATGATTTTGACTATGATATCAACAGCGAAGAAATTAGTTTTTTTAACAGTATAAACGGCGGTTGCGATATAATAGAATTTATGATAAGTAATGGATACGGAGTCAAACAAAGAAAATATGATACAAATGGAAAGATTGTCGTTTATCCATTGCAACGCGACGCAAGCATATTCCATATAAACCTCATATGCATTGATACACAAAGAGTTAGTTTCGAAGAATATTTGCGCCATTTTGTGCAATTTTCGATCGATAAAAATATGTACAAATTCAGGACAAAAGAATTATATGTACACAATATGAACGATATTTTTACTAAGCGTATAAATTTATCAGATTTTAATTTATCAAAAAATTTTTTTAAAGCATATGAACGAGGATTTAAATTTTACGAATCCAAAAATAATAAAAAAATTGCAATGTCGAACGATGATATTGTTCGTCCTTGCTTCAATATTATCAAAATTAAAATTATTGGTATGGAAGATGCGATAAATATCAATAAAGTATATTGGATAAAACACAATATGTTATACCAAACTAATCCAATACATATCAGTGAGCCGAAATATCAAATCATTGAAATATCATTGAAAGATGTGTTTAGCAGATCTTACGATAGCATATATGTTGATATATGTGAATCACCTGGCGCATGTCATATAAATTTATTATATCCAGAAAAAAAACATTACCATTGTAATTATTACATGGGCGATATGAATGCTGGAGAAATAAATGTGAACGATTTGGCAAATACAATTATTTTGATAGTAATCTAATAAGCAAAACGTTTGATTATTAGATTGGTTAATATCTGGCAAATTATAATATATGATTGGATATTAAAATGGTGACTACTGGCTAAAAAAACGAATTTTGTTTGTTAATAATCTAACGAGCAAAATGATATAAGTATCATTTCATTATTCATTATCAAAATAATACATGGAAAGCGTTTTTTATGGCGAAATTTTTGATTATAACATGATTCAATTTCTTGCGCCGTTGGATATGTATCATCTCGTAAGAACTTGCAAATCATTCAAACGAATCAAACAATTATTTTTCAAACAAAGAATAATAGAATTAATTTATCAAAGACTACATCAAACATTTGGTGATTCGTTCGATGATTTTTGGAACTTATTGTGCAAACATAATGCTAAAATTACTGGCGCATTTGTTGATGCAATTGTGTTAGGATTAGAAACTAATAAAATAACTGTATTATGCCCACAATATCATAATACTATCTTTGAAGATGAAAATTTTTTTCGGATACGGCAAAGTTCACAAGGCATCCATGAAGATTTTCTTCGTTTTTGTAGTAGTAATCCAAAATATGATAATCTTTTAATAAATTTTGGATATGGTGATGGTTGTATTAATGTTAAAGTAGGAGGTATCAAAATACATATTGTATGTCGCGTAACGGATGAAGTATACACTTTTGATTGTATACAAAATACTTTAAATGTATCACTCAATAACATTTTTAATAAACGAATAATTATGAATGACACAAAATGGAAACTCAGTCATACTTTTCGTGCACATAATTATGAACTTATGCGTATACACAAAGAATATTTACGTTTAGGATTTAGATTCTATTCAGATACAAATAAAAGATTGACTCTTCGAGAATTAGTTGAAATAACAGAAGAAACTATCATCAAAATAACGCCACTTAAAAATAATTATGCGGTAACATCACGATTATACAATTATGCTGATAATAAACAAAAAACGAATATTTTGTACAGCGACGTATTCGATAATTTTGAACAATTAAAATACGCTGACGGGTATATATATGGATACTATGATAATCAAAATTACCATATGGCATGTTTGTATGAATGTGATCGTTTTCTCCCAAATGAAACATATGTTATTGGATGCTATGAATCATACTGTTGTTTTTCGTATTTATATCCAAACCTAAATCATTTACATGGCGAAGATAATATCTTATTTATTGATGAAACAGATGAAATATTTTTTGACTAATACAAAAATATAAACTTATATTTTTGTGTTACAACTTGGCACATCTTGAAAGCTCAGCTCGAATAGTCATCAATATCGTCCCCAATCTATTTAAATCAAACCCCCAGTTGCGCTTAGGTGAAAAATAAAATATGCAAAACGGCTGTGTATCAATTAGCATCTTTTGTAATATTTTCGATTGTGTAAATTTTTCTCGGATAACGTGCATCATTGTCTGAACTTTGTGTCTGTCCCATTTGCGTGATATCAAATTTTTGTATTTTTTGGTGATCATTGTAGCTTCTATTGATATTTTTGCAGATGATATTTCTAAGTATGGGGCAGTATTTGGTTCAAATTTGCAAGATTGATAATAATGATTTGCTGTAGGATATATTTTTCCGGCGTGATCGGTGATGGGTGAAGGATAATGATTTGATAGCCAATAATTTAGCTCAGGTGTGTCATCAAAGAATGTAATTTGAAGCTGGGGATTTTTTATGAGTGAAAATTTGAAGCATTTGAATGTGTGATTACCATTGTGCATACATTCAATACAACAAAAATCGATGTAACCATCTGATCCAGTTGGATAGAGATTGCATTTTTTGCATAATTGCATGTTATTGTGTGTGGATAATATCGATAGATTGTTGTGGGATTTTTTTAATCAATTTTTTTTTAGTGCACAAAAAAAATTGAAAAAAAATTTATTTAAACGATTATGTTATATGAATAAATATTGATAACAATGGAAAAATATTTGAGACAATTGAGAAACATTAACAGTATGTACCCAATAACTAAAAATATGGGAAAAAAAGAGAAGGGAAATCTATTTGAATTGTACACATATCATTTATTCATACACGAGCCGAGATTAAATAATCGATTGAATAAAATATGGTTATACAATGATATCCCTAAAAACATACTAACCGAATTAAATTTACCGCAATCCGATAGAGGGATCGATCTATTAGCAATAATAAATAACAAATATTACGCGATCCAGTGCAAATTTAGACAAAATCCTGATGCGACAGTTCCATGGAGTTCGCTGTCAACCTTTTTTGGCTTATCATTCGGAGTAGGTAACAAAATAGCTGGTGGATTTTTCGTAACAAATACGAGGAACTTGTGTCAAGAAGTAATAAATTCAGACAAGGTTATTGCGATATACGATGATTTTTATGACTCTTTACCCGACTATTTTTTCAAGAATATATTGGATAACAAGGTAGAGTATACATATATACAAAAGAATATACTGCAAATAGAAAGTTTAACTGCATCGCGTATCCATTTTTTAGATAATAAAAGAGGGTATATAGAAATGGCTTGCGGAATAGGAAAAACATTAGCATCATACTGGATAGCTAATTCGATATGTTTAGGTAAGACTGTTGTTTTCGTACCTTCACTGCAATTATTATCTCAATTCTATTCGGAATGGATAAATCAATCATATGCTGAAGGAAGAAACTTGAAATATTTATTGGTAGGATCGGATGCAGATGTCGAAGATGAAATAAAAGAAAAATCAAATGGATTGATGTTGCAACTAGATCCGTTAGAAATTCGTAAACATCTGAAAGATAATGTTGTAGTTATTTGCACATACCAAAGTGCTGATAAATTAGCTCAAGCGTGTAACAGAAAAATTAAATTCGATTTAGGTATTTTCGATGAAGCACACAAAACGGTTGGTCAGAAAGGAAAATTTTTTAGCAGGATGTTATTTGATAATGGATTTACAATTAATAAACGATTATTTATGACGGCGACCCCCAAGATGTATGTAGGTGATAATGACGATGATATTATAAGTATGGATAACAAAAAGATTTACGGTGAGAAAATATATGCTTACAATGTCGGAAAAGCTATCAATGAAGAATTATTGGTGGATTATCAAATATTGTCGATATACACAACCAATAAAGCTATCCAACAAGACATTGAAAACAATTTATTATTAAAATATGCTAACGTATTTGATGAAAAGGAAGGAAAATACATTGGTACAATTTTAGTAATATCAAAGTTAATAGCTGAAGGAGTAATCAATCATTTACTAACATATCACAGTACGATAGCAAAGGCTGAAAAGTTTGCAAAATTTTTCAAAATAATACATAAACTATTGTACGGTAGTGACATATATGTTAGTAGTGTAGATGGAAACGATACAATGAAAACAAGAAAGAATATTATAAAAGAGTACAACAACAGCAAAGCAGGAATATTATGCTCGGCGAGAGTGTTAAACGAAGGTGTAAATATACCGATTGTAGATTCAGTTTGTTTTGTAGATCCCAGAGTAAGCACTATCGATATAACACAATGCATAGGAAGATGTCTGCGATTATGTAAAGATAAAAAAATGGCACATATTGTGGTACCTATTTTCATAGATGATATTAATGATGAATTTGATAGAAATGAATTTGGAACGATAATCAAAATATTGAAAGCAATGAAATGCACTGATAGTGAACTAATTGAGTGTTTTCGATCTACAGACCGTCGTACAAATACGGGGAGAAAAATAATATGTAAAAAGTATTATGATACTGTTAACATTAGTAAGGAGTTTGACATTCACATGTGGGAGAAGGAAATTATTTATAAACTGTGGAAAAGTGTTGATCTATGGGATCATAAATACTCTCAATTAAAACGATACATCGAAGAAAATAGAAAAATCCCGTCACTTGGATCCGAAGATGTAGATGATAAGTCTTTGGCTACGTGGTGTGATAATCAGCGTCAAAAGAAGAAAAGAGGTGAATTGTCAGATGAATTAATAAAACGATTAAATGATTTAGGCAGCTGTTGGTATTGGGAACTTGCAGATTTCTGGTATTATAAATATGATCAATTAAAACAATACATCGAAGAAAATCAAAAGAATCCATCTGTGAAATCAAATGTCCCCTCAGAAGTAACGTTAGCGAATTGGTGCACAGCACAACGTGAAAAGAAAAAAAATGGAAAATTAGCAGACGATTTGATTAAAAAGTTAGATAATTTAGATTATTGGCATTGGAATCCATCCGATAAATGGAATAATAGATGTGCTGATTTGATTAGATATATTAAAAAATATGGAAGGCTTCCATATTGTGGATCTTTAGATTCAACAGAAAAGTCGTTAGCTAATTGGTGTTCTATACAACGTTCACTCAAGAGAAAAGGTGATTTATCGGACGTTAAAGTAAATGCGTTGAACAATATATCAGAATGGTTTTGGGATTTTGATTCGTCGATTAGTCAACCATGGAATCAGTCATATGAAAATGTCAAAAAATTTATCGAAGATAACGATAGATTACCAGATCGTCCTTCGAAATGCCAGATAGAATTTAAATTAGCAAACTGGTGCACAAAACAGCGATGTATAAAACGAAAAGGGAAATTGTTAGATGATAGAATAAATCAGTTAAACAAATTAAAATACTGGATTTGGGACAAACCGAAAATTTCTGGATCAAAAACAGCCAATCCAAAAAAATTAAACGCGTCAAAATATAATTAAATTAGGTTTAATTATATTTTTTTATTTTAATTGGCAATGTTCTTGATCAAGATAATAAATATCAAAATTGATAAGTAAACCAATAATCATCTTTGCGGTAATTATAAACAATCTTTACTATGATCGGTTAAATAAAAAAATTGAAAAAAAAACTGTCTTCGCGTGAATAATACCCTTAATGGATCAACAAAAGATGGGTAACGGATCTACACGAGTTGAATATCGAACACATACAGTTTATCAAACACCGCCTGCCGTACTTAAAGAACTGGAAGAGCAAAAGGCTAAATTGACCACTTTAGAAGAAGAAGCAACGAAAAGAAAAGACCCGCTCCTCTTTAAAGAGAATTCAACTGAATTAATCAATAATTTAGCAAAAGAATTACCAAGATTACAACTAACAAATTTTATAAAGAAAGGTACAGGAGAACATCATATCGGTTTTATAGGACCAGTATCTGCTGGTAAAACTTCATATATTAATGCACTTTTTGGTTTGAAATTACCAGTAGCAGTTTCACATTGTACTGAAGATTGTTCTGTTGTTCATAAAGATGGAAAAAACATAATTTGGGACGTTTTTGGTTCAAACGATTCATTTCACTTCTTTGATGCAGATTCCCTTTCTTTTGTTAAAGATCTAGATGTATGCGTTTTGCTGTTCTGTGAGGATCCTGCCATGGTAGCAAATATGTTAAAAGTTGTATACGCAATAAACAAAAACTTGATAATTATAAGAACCAAATGCGATCTCTGTTCAGAAGATGATGCAAGAACTATTGAAGAAGAAAAGGTAATGGATGGGAAAAAAGTGAATCTTATTTTAGGAACACAAAATGTAAAAACATATTGTATATCTAGCAGAAATGTAGCAAGAAAAACTGGCAAAGAATTTGATTGGAAAACAGTTAGGGGTTTGATGGGATTAGTTTAAAATTATTAGATTAATATTTTTAAACTAGAATTTGATGTCGAATTATATGTTCGAATCTCTATTTGCGATGCAAATTCTTGCCAGTAACTTTGAATGATCAAATATTCAGACATTCAAATCTCCAGGCAATACAAATCCCTGCCAGCAATATTGAATTATCAAATATTCAAATCTTCGGGCAACACATTCTCTTGCCAGCAACGTTGAATGATCAAATATTCGAACATTCAAATCTCGAGACAATACAATTTCTCGCCAGCATCTTTGATTGATCAAATATTCGAACATTCAAATCTCCAGGCAATATATTCTCTTGCCAGCAACATTGAATGATAAAATATTCGAACGTTCAAATCTCCAGACAATATATTCTCTTGCCAGTAACATTGAATGATCAAATATTCGAATATTCAAATCTCCAGGCAATATATTCTCTTGCCAGTAACATTGAATAATCAAATATTCTATCATTCAAATCTCCAGGCGATGTATTTTCTTGCCAGTAACATTGAACGATCAAATATTCGAACATTCAAATCTCCAGGCGATGTATTCTCTTGCCAGTAACATTGAACGATCAAATATTCGAACATTCAAATCTCAAGGCAACATATTCTCTTGCCAGTAACATTGAATGATCAAATATTCGATCATTCAAATCTCCAGGCGATATATTTTCTTGCCGGCAACATTGAACGATAAAAATATTCGAATATTCAAATCTCCAGGCGATGTATTTTCTTGCCGGCAACATTGAACGATCAAAATATTCGAACATCCAAATCTCCAGGCTGAACTACCAAAATCGATAAATCTGCTTGTCGGATGTGACATTGAACGATAAAAATTTTTTAAAAGGTCAAAAGATTTTTTGGCAAGTTGAAAATTAGTACGATGAATTATGATATAATATCAATTTTTCGAATAAAAAATTGATATTTTAAATACCAGATACGATTATTTACCATAAAATTGTAACAATGAACCCCACTTTATCTATAGAAGATGCAGTGCGTTTAGCTTTTTCTAAAAATCACCATTCTAAACGCTACGTTACACATTTTGATAAGGATGATGGTAGCGAAAGTGGCAGATTTTTATCAATGCCTCCAAGAGTACCATTTCATTCGAGTATGTATAAACGAGGACTTGGATTATATTACCAAAGAGACAAAGGTGGTGCTGAAACAATTTGATAATCAAATTATTTAATTATCAAATTTAAGGCATATGTTCTTCGCAATATACTCGGTCATCATCGATTTCGTTATAACATAAAACTGTTCGGTATCTCCCACTGCAAATCTTTTCACAATAACTATGACAGCATTTACCACGATGATGTTCACAAGTCGGCATAGGTCGCAACATACAAATTTCATAACAAGATGATTCCGGACATTTGATGTTATATTCTTCGCATTTAAGATATGATATTTTGCCTTTTATTTGTGTAACGTCTTGTGCAATTTTTTCAAATTGATTTTTCAAACCAATTATTTTGTCAGTAGGATCGTAAAGTAAATTTATATCGTGTGGTATCAAATAGTAATCAAGTTCTGAATGATATTTATAGGGATAAGAATACAAATGATCTATCAACAAAGCAAGAACATGTTCGAATATTTTCGGAGAACGTTCGATGAATATTTCGTTTTCATCGGGACAATCTGCCATGATGTTACGAAATAGTTGCGATTTGCTTAATATGTCACGTGACACCTTGAATAATCTGCCAGATACGTTAAGTGTTATTGACATTTGATAGATATATGACACTCTTTTTTAAATAAAATTGAAAATCAAAATTATACGATAATCCATCATAATTGACCATCAAAAATGTGCAGCAGAAAAGAGTTGGGTTCTTTAGGTGACGCTTTAGTAACTTTCAATACTCATTTCTGCAAGCCAAACCATCGATTGCGCGAGTTCCAGAATTACAAAAAGGTAAGATTTGATATGAAGATGTCCAACCAACTCCATAATCTGTTACCAACTAAACCTGGTGCATCAAATTCTGAAAAAGCTTATCCTCTGAAGGATTCTACGGATATTTCGTCAGTGTACAACCACATGCACATCTTAAAAACTAATCCAGGATCTGTTGATGAACCTTTGCCGGTTATCGCTGTAATTCGGAATGGTGATCATGAAACGTATTTTCTTTTGGACGGAGCGCATCGATTTGTAGCCGCTAATTTGATGAAATTAACATATTTGTCAGTGATATTTGTTTATCTTCCAATAGATGTTATCAGATTTCGTTAATTTTTTGATCAAAAAACTAACGACTCATATATTGATTATTACCATATCTTTCTATTTTTGGTAAAATTTTTGGATCTATTGGTAAATCATAGCGAGCATGTAATTTTATAATTTCGATTGACGGTGGCAGATCATCTAGAGAACGATTAAAACAAAAACCAAATTTTATCTTTCTAACTGATGATGGTATACAATTTTTGATCGGGTGATTAAATGCAAATCCAAAAATTATGGAAATTACAGAAGATGGGATATGATTTTTGATTGGTTGGTTAAAATGCATGCCAAATTTTAGATACGTAACAGAAGATGGGATAGAATTATCGATCGGTTGGCAAAAACCCACGCCGAATTTCAAATGTGTAACTGATGATGGTATACAATTATGTATTGGTTGATTAAAGTCGTAACCAAACGTTAAATGCGTCACCGACGAAGGGATGCCATTTTTGATAGATCTATTGAATTCGGTACCAAATTCTAAATGCGTTACCGATAAAGGGATGCCATTTTTGATAGATCTATTGAATGCGGCACCAAATTCTAAATGTGTTACTGATGGTGGGATATTATTTTCTATCGATTGATCGAATTGAATACCAAATTTTAAATGCGTAACTGACGACGGAATAGAATCATAGATAGGTTGGTCAAAATATTCACCAAAGATCACACTGGTTACTGAACAAGGAATGTCTCCTTTTTTAATCGGCTGGTTAAAATATTTACCGAATTCTAAATGTGTAACTGTTGAAGGTATATAATTATCTATGGGATCATTAAAATTTCTGTCAAATATTAGATGAGTTACTGATCCTGGTATGTTATTTTTAACTATTTGGTCAAAATATTTAGTTGCTAAAATCGCGGATGGAATAATATGTTTTGTTTGACTAAAACAAAAATCAATAAGAGAGTAATTGTCCAATTTTTTTGAATCGCCCGATAATATCAAATGCGTAGTTCTTTCTGGTATTCGTTGCCATGTGAAACTAGGATAGAAAGTTATCAGATTTTCTATGTTTGTTTCAAAATAGATACGTTTCACATTTTTGGGATAATATTCCGAACGCAACACCCATACTTGTTCAAAATTATCAAAATATGGCAACCACATTATTTTTTCTATCTCTATCAACGTTTTGTATCTAAATTTGTATTTTAACGCATCTGTTCTTTTTGATGTCATCGTAAACATTAGTTTTTCTTGGTCGGATAATTTTTCAGTTATTTTTAGTATCAAATCATCATATAACGTCAGCATTTTATTGATGAACATATTTGTAACTAAACCTGATTCTTTAAAATTCAATTTTTCCAAAAAAATGAAAAATATATGCTCTCAAAGCAATTATCTATAATAATAACAAAATGGACCAAATACTATTCGGCGACATCTTCATCAACATAGAGCTGTATCTTTCACCCAAAGATTTGTATGAACTGTCATGCGAGCGATTTAATAATATCATAAGCGACAAATGCATCAAAAATAAGGTCATAAAAGAAATAAATATGCGATTACGTCATAACTTGGAAGATAATTATGATGAGTTTATTAAAATCATGTTAAAAATGAATGCGTCGATAGTTGGATCTTTTATTACACAATGTTTACTTGATGAAACATGGGATGGGTCGTAAATATATTTACAATGATGCCAATGAACGGAAAATCGCATTCGAAAGATTATTCTGCCTTTTTCGAGCGAAACAGATGGTCGTTGTAATAGTGAGATTGCTAAAGGATATTCAACTGAAAAAAAGTACACTCGACGTTATGATGACAAAAGTTCGGGTATCTATCTTTATCCGATTCATTTCGTAGTAAATAATTTACGCGTACAATTGTTTCCAATATATCACAGTTCGAAACCGATTAGTATTGAACAATACATATTCAAATATATTAATTATGATGTCCATAAAAATATGTATAATTTTGGAACTAATAAATTGTGCATACATGATATGCAAGGTATTTTTTCAAAGCGCACGAATTTAACAAGATCTATACATAGGTCTAAAGATTTTTCTAGAATTTATAAGAACGGATTTCGTTTTCATGGAATTGATAAAAAACCAATATCAAACGATGAAATTCTTTGTTCCAATTATAATGTTATAAAAATTAGTCGTAGAATTGAAAAATGGAAGATGAGTAGCCGCAAGGAATATTATATCAAAAATAAGATGATACATTGTATAACTCCAATAGTACATTATTACGAAACTAAAACGCTTTTCGACATCATTGGAACGCCGTTACGAGATCCGAGTAATCATTTTTATATGCGTGATTGTCGACATACAAAAAATTGTGTTGTGGGATTGTTATTCCCCGAAAAAATACATTTTCATGCTAAATATGTTGATGATGAAGATTCGATTGGTGAAAGAGAAATAATTTTGATATTAGTTTAGCAATCTCGATTATTAAACTAATAAAAATTGAAAAATTTATTCCAATAGTTGCTAAGTAATATGTATTTGATAAAAATGGATCAAATACTATTTGGTGATATATTCGTAAACATTGAACAATATCTTTGTATTAAAGATTTATACGAATTATCGTGGTCATGTAAAATATTCAATAATATCATAACAGAAGAATACATCAAAAAGAAGGCCGTTAACGAAATAAATATGCGGCTACGATGTAACTTGGGAGATAATTATAATGGATTCGTTGAAATTATGCAAAAAATGGATGCGGCATTGGTCGGATCATCCATAACGCAATGTTTGCTTAATAAAACGTGGAAAGATGGAGCTTTTAATATATTTACAACGGTTCCCATGAATGCAATATCACCTTTGAAAGATTATTCGAACTTTTCAAGCGAGTCCAGTGACGAATCAAACGACAATCAAGATGATAGCGAGATTATGAAGTTCATGAGGGCCAAAGGTTATGTGACAAAAAAAACAGTCGTGGTGCGATATGATCGTCACCAGCATCATATTTTTCTTTCTCCGATACATTGTTATGTAAATAATTTACGCATCCATTTGTGTCCGTTATATCACAGTTCGAAACCGATCACAATTAATCAATATACGCACAATTATATCGAATATAGCGTTTATAAAAATATATATAAATTTACAAATAATGAGCTGTACATCCACGATATGCGCGGGATTTTTGAAAAATGCACAAATTTAGAAGCGAAACACATATATCAAGCCATTGACTTTTATAGAACACATCGTCGAGGATTCAAATTTTATAGGGCCGGATCAGACAAAAAGTTATTATCAAACAATGATATTCTTTACTCTTATTTTGATGTTGTTAGAATCAGAAGCAATCACAAAACAATCAAAAACATATTTTATAGAAACAAAGAACATTATATAAAAAATAGTACGGTACGTGGCGTGAATAAGGATGAAAAAATTTATGATATCTTAGAAATGTCATTACACGATAAAAATAAACATTTTCATGTGGGCAAATGTGGACGTTCTGAATTATGCGCTGTAAAATTATTATGTCCAGAAAAAACACACCTACATTGTAGTTATTTAGACGATAATTCTAGCTCCGAAGATTTGGCTGACGAAAAAGAACTTATTTTGATATTCGTTTGATAATTAAAAATCTTTAATTATCAAATAAAAATTGAATAATTTATTCAGATGATAATCTATTTGTATATTCTAACAAAAATGGAACAAGTACTAATCGGTGACATTTTCTCGAACATTGAACCGTATCTTTGTATCAAAGATTTGTATGAATTATCGTGGTCTTGCAAAAAAATTAACAATACAATAGATGTACGGATCAAAAAGAAAATCATCAACAAAATAAATATACGATTGCGATCCCATTTGGGAAAAAATTATGCAAAAGATGGATGCAGTGGTGGTAGGATCATTTATTGTACAATGTTTACTCAATGAAACATGGGATCATAATATTTGTGACATTTATACTATGATGCCAGGTACAACATTATGTTTAAACTATTCTGATTCGGAAGAGAATTGGACAAATAATAGTGATATCAAAAAATTTATGAAAGATAAAGGCTATTATGTGTCAGTGAATTTGACATCGCGATATGATAATCAACAAAATTTTATCAATCTTAGTCCAGTAAAATGTCATGTGAATCAGTTTTATATTTATTTGTTCTCATTGCACCACAACACAAAACCTATTAGTATTAATCAATATGTGCATAATTACACTCAACACGACGTTCACAAAAATATGTATAAATTTGCAACGGGTGAGTTGTACGTACATGATATGCATGGAATTTTTACAAAACGCACCAATTGGTCAAGATCGAAAAAATCCGTAGTCTTTTATGATATGCATCGGCAAGGATTTACATTTTATAAATCCGGATCAAATAGCGAATTAATGACAAATGATGATATTCTTCGTTCTAAATATAATATTATAAGAATTCGTGATAAAGGGACGACAAAAATAACAAATTGTTGCGAATATTACATTCAAGATAGTATGATACACCTGATACGTCAATACGGTAAATATGATACTGATGTAATTTTTGATATTGTTGAGATGTCAGCAGAAAAATATCAATGTTTGTACATATGCAAGTGCGAATGTTCTGAATGGTGTATCATGAGATTATTGTATCCAATGAGAAAACATTACCATGGAAGATATAAAAAACGTCCAGATTTAAAAGAAATTATTTTAATGTTTGATCAATGAATTATTGAACGAATAAAAAATTGAAAATATTTTTATCATAGATAAACAAACTAAATAAAGAGTAAAGATGAGTGAAATAGATATTCGAATGAGAGAATATGATGAACTTACAGCGAATGTAAAGACGATCCATAATTTGCGTTTAAAATTATGCAATGGTCGTGGTACATATCCAGATGCTGCAGAAATCGGTGCGATAACGAGGATAGCAGACATTCGAGAAAGATTGAAGAATGATAAAATTGTGTCGAATGATGAGTGCAAACTAATCGAAGCACTTGATCAGTTGAAAAAGAAATAATTTTTTATCCAACACAGTTTGATAAAAAATTGAAAAAAAAAGTCCCAGAGCTTACGATCAATAATATCATAACAACAAATGTCTGAACCTTCCAACGTTGCAAAATATGGACTTATCTGTCTCGCTGTATCAGGATGTATCGCCTTAGAACACATTGGTCGTCTAAAAAATTTGCCCATCAAACCATCCATCCCGTTTCAGTTTATGCATGATAAGTTGAAGATATTATTCAGCTGGATTGGAGAACACTTTGCTAAAATTAGTAGTTTCTTATCATTGATTGATTTGACTGAATTGAAGCAAACAATCTATGATATTGTTTCACCTATTTGTGGGATAGTAGTATCTCCTCTTTACACTGTAGAAGGTTACATAAATGCATTAGTGAACTACAAACCGCGATGGCAAGTTTATCTAGGATCAATTAGTATTTGCGCCATCGTAACAATTGGACTTTACTATTTCAACAAAGGAAAATATTTTGATGGATTAAAGGGATATGTTTCAAAAATGATATCAAATTAATAAATTTTATTAATTCGATAATTTAGATCTTACGAGCATGTTATTATCATATCCGGTTAGCATATGATATCTAATCTTATGTGTATTTTCTGGCAATATTGCAACGTCGATATGTATACTATGGACAATTTTTTGCATATTTTGTTTTCATCTATCAAATAATTCAAATTCAGTTCCAGGTTTGACAAATACTCTATTCATTTCATTTTGCTGTAAAACGTTACCTTTGGTAAAAATGGCTGTTGCTATTTCCGCAGGATCTTTGCAAATGACTCTACCCAGCAGTATTTTGTTGGGTAATTTACGATTATTTGCGTAACAATTTGCATTTATGGAAATAATATTGATAATTAAAATTATTAATATGCTATCCGAAAAATTTTGCATAGTTACTCAATTCGGGAACATCCGAATATTCAATGACAACAAGACCAGGATAAGGCGCAGCTAGGTAATTTTCACGCAAACCTTTATAATAATGGAAATGTTTGATGTCGGTCATGCATGCTAAAGTGCAATAAACATCCTTACATTCATATATTTTATCCTTTATTGTTACGTTAAGATCGTAACTCGTTTTTGATTTGCCAACCATTCCCGATTTGCATATGACTCCATCAATAATATCTCCTATTTTATAATTGAACACATATTTATTTTGTTGTTGATGACATACTACAACTTTTTCGACTTCGTAACTGCTACCATATCTAGATGTGACACGTTTTTCGATAGGTTTAAACTTAGTTTGTATATCATAATATTCGCAAACCTTCGATAAATCCCATGGTACATCATCATTATTGGTGTACACATAAACAATAATCGGATGATTCATTTTCCAAACAAATTGCAACATGTTTGTCTCGAATGAATTTTGTGCACGTTTCTCATCACAAATGTATTCGATCATATTCATATTATTCCACGCGAAAAACCTATTGTAGATCATTATGGTTTTATTGAATAAATCCGGAGTGTAGTTGTTTGACATATAATTGTACTCCATATCCCGAATCATTTCACACGGATCTTCAATTTTAAATTTGAGTTCAACAATGTCGTCGTTCCAAAATTTATCAAGAACACACTGTGCAACAAAATTATCATCATAATCTAGATCATTTTTTTTCATATAATCTTCGAACAGTATGCGTTCCTTTCCAAACAATGTTTCAATTCTGGAATCAACATAAAATTGCACAAGATTCTTGAATCGAATATTATGATAAGAATGTTTGTTTACGAATTTTAAATTGAACATATTGAATAGATTTAGATGATGCGTCAGTTCGGTTATGAAAAAATCTGAACATAGCGCATTTTCCATTATTTCTATGGATATCTAATACGGTACCGTTACAATAGTTGTTGAATAATCAATTATTTTAACTATTAAAATTTTTAATAGTTAAACTTAGAAAACACATATCTCGCCCCTCCAACCATTTTTTTCTCCATATCGATAACGAACCTATATCTAACATGACTATTGATGATCTTATCATACGTTTCATTAATTTCATCTATCGAAATTTTTTCGATATCCGATTGTATTCCATTATTAGAACAGAATTGCAGCAACTCTTCTGTCTCCGGCACGCCACCAACAATGGAACTCTTTATAGAACGATTTTTACTAGCCAATATGTTCATGTCATAACATAACGTACTAAATGGGCCTAAAATCCATAACGTTCCATTGTATGCTAACAGTTCTAAATATTTGTTGAAATCATGTCGTTGCGGAATTGTGTCAATAATTAGATCTAAAGATTCTGCAAGTGAGCCCATTTCTTCTTTGTTAATCGTCAGAACCGATTCATCTGCTCCCAAGTTATCAATTGCATCTTTTAATTTCCATTTTGTATGCGTCAGTGCAACAACATACGCACCCATCGCTTTTGCAAGTCGTACACAAACATGACCTAACCCACCTATTCCAATGACACCAACACGCTTGCCTTTCACTCCAAATTGCTTCAGCGGGGAATAAGTAGTAATGCCAGCACAAAGTAACGGGGCAACCGCAGCTGGATCTAAATTATCTGGCACATGAAAAACAAAATCTTGGTTGACTGTTATCACTGAAGAAAAACCACCATAAGTTTTCTCGCCACTTGCAATAATCTCACCAGGTTTGCGATCAACACTGTCATATGTTCCGCTCACGCCGTTTTCGCAGTATTGTTCTTTTCCGATTTTGCACATCGAACAAATTCTGCATGAATTGACCATTGTTCCGACAGCGACCACATCTCCGATCTTGAAATTTGTAACTTTTGAACCGACCTTGATAACTTTTCCGCAGATTTCGTGGCCGGGTACAAGAGGCAAAATTTGTGGACTCCATTCATTAAAAATATAATGGAGATCAGAATGACAAATTCCTGCATATAATATCTTAATAACAACATCACCAGGATATGGATTTCTTCTTTCAAATACAACTGGTTCCAAAACGTGACTATCTTTACGAAACTTACCATAGCCATGTGCGTCGATTCCTGATTTTTCGTTAAGATTTGGTTCAGTTTTAGAGTGAGGTTTCCGCGGTTTCATCAATAGATCACTCATTTACGATGATATTATATGATAAAAAAATTGATATGTGAACTCTTAAACCGGATTATTCATATTGATCATCAACGATGTCAATAAATTCATTACATTATGATATATTAATGCACATCGGTGAGGATCTTACGAATAAAGAGAAGATCAAATTATCATGTACTTGTAAATATATGGACAAATTGAAATATATATTTACATACCATGATAAAGTTGAAACATCTGATATCGAAAAATTATCATACAGAAATAATTTTAAGCATGTCTATCTTTACACGAGTGATTATAATGTACCTGATTTTGTGACCCATTTAGAATTTAGAGGTAAGTTAAATCAAACATTGGATATACCATACGTGACTCATCTAAAATTAGATTATCATTTTAAGCAATCAGTTCAAAATTTTGCAGTGACGCATTTAACATTACAAAATTGGATAAAAAATGATATCATACCATCTACAGTTACTCATTTAGAATTAGATAGCAGTTTTGGTAGATCTATCAAAAATTTGACACTTCCGAAATCACTAACTCATCTGAAGTTCGGATATTATTTTAATAAGTCTATTGCTGGCATTATTCCAAATTCTGTTGAATGTATAAAATTTGGTTGTTGGTATGATCAACCGATCGGAGGATGTTTTGCTGGTAATAAATTGAAGAAGTTAAAATTTGGCTGTGATTTTGACCAAAACATAGAAGGTAATATTCCATCATCAGTGACTCGTTTGAAATTAGGGGCGAGATTTGTCCATTCGATTGAAAACATTCCCGATTCGGTTACGCATTTAACGTTGCCAAAAAGCAGGTACGATTTTTTTATTCAACAGATACCAAAAACAGTTGTACATGTTAAATGGTTTTGATAATTAAAAAATTTAGTTATCAAACTACAAATAACTCCTTCACACTCTTTGGGATCCATGCTCTTCGTTGTTTATAATATCTCTTGTATATTGTCAGCTTCTCTACTGACGCGGGAAGTGAAATCAATGGCCTATCAAAATTTTCCCCCAGTCTTAATTCAACAACAGAATCAGGTATGTGGCCTTCGATTTCTTGGTCAAAATGACGATCAAATTCCAAATATTGAACAGATGAAGGTATGCGCCCTTTTATAGGTTGGTTGAAATATTCTCCAAATATCAAATGCGTTACTGACTCCGGTATAGATCTATCTATAGATTGGTTAAAACAAACGCCAAATGTTAGATGCGTTACCGATGTAGGTATATCTTTATTTATTGGTTGATTAAATTCACCGACGAATTTTAAATGCGTAATTGATTGTGGTAATCCTTTGATCGATTGTTTAAAAAACCACCCTAACGTCAAATGTGTAACGGTTGATGGTATTTTTTGATCTAATTCGCCATCGAAATAATCACCAAATTTCAAACGTGTTATTCCTTCTGGCAAACAATTTTTAGTCCAATTTCTCATCTCACAATTTATTTCTAAATGTTTTATCCATGGAGGTATATATATCGGCTGATAGCGCACGAATGATACGTCAAGGCGCGTGACAGATTTTGGAATACATTTTTTTATCAAATTGTCAAAATCATCCCCCAATCTTAAATATGTCAAAGATGATGGTAATAGGTTCACAATAGGTTGATTAAAACGATCACCAAACTTCAAACTAGAAAGTGATTGTGGTAATTTTTTAATTGGTTGGTTAAAACACTCGCCAAAGGATAAGTATGTTAACGTTTATGGAAAACTATCAACAGACTTATTAAAATGTCGACCAAATGACAAATAAGATAATCGCGGAGGAAATTTATATATCGAATCGTTAAATTCATCTGAAAATTCCAAATGTGTAACTAAATCAGATATAATTTTGCAACTCGCGCGACGGAAAACGTGTTTGAAATTGTATTTGTATGATAGATTTTCAATATCTTTCGCATATACTCTGCCATGATAGATAAATTTATATTTCAGTGTATCCATTTTAATGCAGATAGATGATAGTGCCATTTTATCATTATTACTTGGTAGATATTCTGCAATGTATAATATAGTATCTTGGCAGAGTGACAACATTTCTTTGTTTAATTACTAATTAACGTTGTTCCAAGCACAAAATAATGTCAATTTTTTGTAAAAGATTTGATTATTAAAAATTTTAATGATCAAATACAGACACTAATATTTTACAACGACTAGATAATTCTGTGACATCTTGTTTAAAATTTTCTCCAAAAATAATCTTAGTCACTTTGTTCGGAATACAACCTTTTATCTGTCTATTAAAATCATGTCCAAATACTATTTCTTCAACATTTTTAGGAATGCAACCTAGTATGGGACGGTTAAAGTTATGACCAAAAACTAATTTCGTAAGTGACGTTAAATTGTACAAACAGCGTATTGAATTGTTAAAAGAAAATCCGAATGTCAAACTGGTCAAATTGGTTAATCTAGAAATATGCTCTATAGTTTGATTGAAATCGTTATCAAATGTTAACTCTATCAGCGAATTTGGTAAAAAATTAATTGACTGATTAAAGTTGTATCCAAATTTTAGATGTTGTAATTCAGATGGCAATGATATTATTGGTCTATTAAATTCGGAACCAAATTCAAGATATCGTAGTTTGCACGGTAAAGTTGTTATTCGCCTATTAAATTGACGACCAAATTTCAAATGAGTCACGGAAGATGGCAATAGATCTACATTTTTATTGAAATATGTTCCAAAAATAACATGTGTCAATTTAGGCAGTCCAGATAATATCTTAATAGATTTGTTAAAAGAATCGGCCAAAATAATGCGTGACAGATCTCGTAATTTAGTTATGAATTTATATGATCTGGAAAAATTGAGACCTAATTTTAATGATATAATCGACGGCGATATATTTTTTAAGGATCGGTTGAACAAAGTTCCAAAGGATAAATGTGTGAGAGATGATGGCATACGTCTAATTTGTTGATTAAAGCAAACACCTAATTTTAAATGGGTTAAGGATGCGGGAAGATTATTTATAGTTTGATCAAAACGTCCGCCGAATTTCAGATGAGTTATCGATGCAGGAAGGTTATCAATAGGTTGATTGTAATGTTCGCTAAATATAAGATGTGTAAGTAACGACGGCAAACATTTATCTACTGGGAAATTATAAAGTTGATTCATTATGATATGCGTTACAGATTGTGGGATGTCACCTGGATTGATTTTGTCGTGATAATTTTCAAAATTTATGTGTGTTATTTTATTAGGAATTTCGCATAGGTCAAGATATCCCATAAAATATTTACCAAATGCTAAATGTCGCACGCTATTGGGCATATTTTCAAGGGCAGTATGAAAGACAGGCGTGTTCAAAGTGAGATGCGTAATAGGAATAAATTTGTCAAATCTTTCATTGTTACGTAATTCAAAATGAATATTTTTGTATTGTCTGATATGAAATCTACAAACATTTTTGGCATCGATGATATCATGATATGTAAATATATGTTTTCGTTTGTAAAACAAGGAAGTTATTGATGTGAGCATTATTTTATCTATGTTGGACAAATTATCGCCGATGTATATTAGAATATCATGAGGTAGTTGTATCATTTTGGATTTAAGAATAGTGATAGATATGTGGAAAGGTGTGTGTTTTTCAATTTTTTGTAGTAAAAAAAATGATCAAAAATTGATATATAGAATATGATCTTTCTATGTAAATATAATAATGAGGTGTTGTTGTTGTTTCAAATTATTACGTTCGAAGAGTATATCGGGCATATGTGGCAAATGCAAATTTGATCCAAGTCTCACGATTTCAACGACAAATGCAAAAAAAAAATATAAATTAACAGATGATGAGATAGAAGATGCATGGTTATATTCCTTTGAAGTTAGTATAAATGGACATGGTGGATATAAATATTTGATATATGATATAGCAGAATTAGCTAAAAACATATTTGCTGCAATCGATGATAACGATAAACGAAAGCAAGCGTATTTAAAAAATACAAAAGACGACGATGATCATTCTGAATCGGTTAATAACATGCGCGAAAATATACAATGCTATTTTGAAGATAATGACATACAGCCCGACGATCACATGTTAGCATTTGTTGAGAAAATAATTAAGGTAAAATATGAAGCAGAAGTCGATGAAGTTATCGGATATATTAAACGCAAAGTTCGGATAGATAATTTGCTGGATGAACATGACAATTCTGCCTTTGCCTATAAATTCAGAGATCATAAAGAATACGAGGGATATATATATGAAAAATCTAATGGTACTGCTGTCAAAACGTACGAAAAAATTGAAAATATCATTGAGCGCAAGATAGTATTGGACGCACGAAAAAGTGAAATAGAGAAGTTCGTTGAGAAGAAGATTAACAAAAAATATCATAATTACGTAAAGACATTATCGATTTACAAAAAATATAGGAGCAACTCTAAATATCATGGCACGTTCGATGATGTTAAGAAAAATATCATCGCGCAGGTTGATAAAAAAAAGAATTTTGATTCAAGATACGCAAATTTGAATGAGTACCTTAGGACAAATTATGATGTCTATACGTGCAAATTTTTGATGGAATTACCTGTTTGTGACAGATACAAATCCGACATCAAATACGAAATAGAATTAGATGATATTATAAAAATCTTGGATAGACATGATAAAAGAAAGAAAAGCGTAGATAAATTTATCGAGAAGAATATTGATGACGACTTAATACATTTTTCTGAAAAGTTACCGATTTACAAACAATACACCAAAAATATTGATAACAATACGAAATTAGAAACAGTAAAAGAAAAAATTTTAGAATGTATTCAGAAAAAGCTGCAGTTAGATAAATATATTGAAAAATATGTTGATGAAAAGTACAAAGAATACGTGAATAACTCGCCAATATATTTTGACTATATTTCGACCGACAGCGATTTTAAATCTGTTAAAAAGTTGATAGCTGATAGCAACAAGCGTCATAAAGAGATTTACGATAAATGTGGCGAATGGCTTAGAAAGGCAGATGACAATAGCAGCGCCGAGAGAGTACTTTTGGCATATGAGTATGGTGGCGGCGACGTCGATGACGCAATTTGTAAGATCAAAGATATCATATTGGGATTCAACAATGACAAGACGCGCAATATTAAACATGCTATAGATGATGGCAAGTTAACAAATGTTGATCCGGAACTTTATGATGACATAAAATTTAATTATTTGGTAGGTATTATTCCATTGAGGGATGCGCGAGAAATGCTAAGAGACATTATGAAAAATATTGATAAATAAATAAATTTAGTTATCAACATTTAAAAAGTTAGTACCAGATTATCTTATCAAAATTAATTCGCCGATTAATTGGAAATTGAACGATCAAACGGACTCATGCAGTCACACCAGCTGATAAAAATAATTTCTAGCGTGACCAGGATGATATCTATCCAATTTTATTGCAAATAGATGCGTACGTGTTGGAGCCTCATTGTTTGGATAGGTTATGATTATTGTCGTAATAATTTGCATGTGTGGAAAATTTGATAATCAAATATATTTGATTATCAAACATAACTGGCAAGAAATTGCCTTGATATTTGAATACGCCAATATTGAATCGTTCAATGTTACTGGCGAGAAACTGCCAGGGGATTTTTAAATGTCAATATTTGATAATTCAATGTTACTGGCGAGAAAATTGCCTGGAGATTTGAATGTGCAAATATTTGATAATTCAATGTTACTGGCGAGAGAATTGCCTGGAGATTTGAATGTGCAAATATTTGATCATTCAATGTTACTGGCGAGAGAATTGCCTGGAGATTTGAATGCGCCAATATTTGATCATTCAATGTTACTGGCGAGAGAATTGCCTGGAGATTTGAATGTGCAAATATTTGTTCATTCTACGTACCTATATTAATAAATAACGAATATGTAATGAATCTCAATGAAGAATCAAAATTTGGAGTGTGCAACAAAAAGAACAAATATCGTCCCGATACTGAAAATTTAGTTCTATCACCTATTGGCAACATCGGATAAATATTACAAATAATGATTATTCAACATCTATTTTGATATCAACTTTCGTAACTTATCAAGTTAATTTAAGAAAAAAATCTGTTTGCGGAAAGGTCATTTTCCAACCCATGGAGACTTTTTAAAGTTCGTTTGTATAATCTCGTTTAAATTTGGCCCATTTAGCTTCATCATGCGAATACCATTTTCGCAGTTTCGTTGATGCGGGCGTTCTCTTTGGACGACCTCTTGGCCATAGATTATCGACCAATATTCTATATTCATCCTGTGCAGAGTATTTATCATGCTCATAAATATTATAGTCAACATGTTAAAATGCGACGTTGGACAAAAATATTTTTATTCATCATCGCTAAAGATCAAATCAATCACTGTTATAGGGATATCATTTCGAACAGCTTGGCTAAAACGGAAACCGAACGTCAATTTTGTTACCGATGCGGGTATGTTATTTTTTATTGACTTCTTGAATCTTGCACCAAATTTTAGTTCGTGTACACTTGATGGGATGCGATTTTTTATTGATCTGTTAAAGTGCAATCCAAATTCTAGTTTGATAACGCCAAATGGTATCGCATTTTTGATAGATTGGTTAAAATCCATTCCAAATTTTAAATGAGTAACCGATGGTGGGATTGCACGTTTAAAGATGATCGAATTGAAACAATTTCCAAAAGTTAGATGCGTAACAAATGGTGGTATGCTGTCATTGTATAAATTTTTATTAAATTTTCCGCCGAATGTCAAATGAGTGACTGAATGAGGAATGTCATCATCGCTTATGCAGCAATTAAAACGTTGGCCGAAAGTTAAATGAGTAATAGTTGGAGGAATACAACACGATATTTGTTGATCAAAATTATTACCAAATGTTAGATGGGTAACAAACTTAGGAAAAAATTTCTTAATCATCGTGTCAAAAAAATTATCGCATGTTATGTGCAAATATTCGGCACAAGTATCATCATAATATATCATATGATCCACTTTCACGAATCTAAAATTATCAAAGTAAGGTAATCCTAAAATATTCGTAAGATTCACCATTTTGTGATAAATAAATTCGTTCCTAAACTTGCCCATATTTTTTGATACCATCGTAAGCTTTATTTTTTCCTTGTCGGATAAATATTCGGATATATTATGGATCAATTCTTTGCATAGTGATATCATTTTGGAATCATTCAAATTATGTGTAGCAAGATCTGAGACTTTTATTATCAATTTTTTAGATGTAAAATCACTAAATAAAAAATTGATTTAGCGATTATCAATAATATTTTAATAAGTAATATATCAAAAATGAGAACTCGAGATCATATAAAAATGGTAGCCGGAATATATCGAATGATAATAAATGGTGGATATTTGGTTCAAACTATTGATGAATCTTCAAAAACAGAAATAATAGATAAAATGGGCGGAATTAATGTATCGTTCGAAGACCTTTGCAAATTATTAGAAAGATATTCGTTACCAGAATTGCGTAAAATATTATACTCGTTTGCGTTGATTATAAAAACTAACGATACGTCAATAATGGAAAGTTTGAAATTGTCTATCCAGTTCATCGAAAGAGACATGATTTTATTTATAAACGATAACAGGCGTGCATTATATGGAGTGGCAAAATATTAATGATTTGATAAAAAAAAATTTTTTAGTTATCAAAATCCATTGGAAAGCATTCATTTACGCATTCCATAATTCCAATGTTTTTGGATTTAACGGCAATAGAATAAGATTTTTTACCAATGGACATCCATTTTTGATTACGAATTTCAATATGTCAACATATCCACAATTGATAGCTTCTAAACAAACATTTTCATCCTAAGGGCAAATTTCTGTTTCGTTTGATTTCAAAATATATTTGTCTCGATCAATTCCGCGCAACCACTTTAGTGCATTAAAATGATAATTACTAATTGTATTCTTACACGTTGTTGCGTTCCATCTACAGCCATGTTCCCGCGCCCTATCTATCGTTTCTGGATTCACATCATAGCAAAATTTAACCGCATCAAAATGATCGTGATATGCCGCACAATAGCCAATTTCATAACTATAATAATTCTTATCTGTGAGATATTTCAAAATTTCGATGTTGCCTCGTTATGCAGCAAGTAAAATGGCACTGCGGCCATATATCAGACTTTGATGATCAATCAACCATTTTAATATTTTAATTTGATTTCCCATAACAGCATGTTATGCGATCGACGCACTGAGTTCAAAACCTCTATTTATGAACCAATTTAAAATATCAAAGTTACCAGCTTTTACAGCTCAATTTGCTACCGCTTCTTTATGATTGAATATCATATTATCGCATAATGGCAACATTTTTTCAATGAGCGCCATATATCCTCTTTCAGCTAATTGTTCATATATTTTATCATATTGATGCAATATTCGATTTTCTAAGACGATATATTTATCTGGAATTACATATCCATCGAATAATAATTCAATCGTAAACTTGTAAAGAGGAAAATAGAAACCCGAAATGGAATTTTTGCAAAAAATTTTAGTTCCATTTATCATATCTTGAAATTCAGATTCTATTTTTGTCATATTTGTAGATAATAGATTGACATTTTTACATGTACGAAGAAATGACCTTTTATCGGATATTGGAAGGAGATAGAAGATGCATTTATCAATATCTTGATTTAGCATGGTTTGTGATATTGTTTATGGTGGCGAATCTATTGATGGTTTCAAAATCAATTTTAATCAAGATAACATTAAAAATAATAATATCATCATTATTTTTAACTCGTAGTATATTTGTGCACTTCCGAAATCATATTTTGGATCCACACAAATTCAAATGTATCATCGCTATTAATATGATCATCGAATAAGAATAAAGTAACTATCACAAAAAACATTTTGATAATGTTACCAACTATATATTTAAATCTATCCCAATTTTTAGGGATAATTTAATGTTACATATGATATCGTTTCAGGAATGTCGTTCCAGCAATACTGCGTTGGTCTCCAAGTTTTATCTTTGTTGTAAGGATAAAGCGTTAAGCTAATGATGGACGATGGGATATTATTTTTTATGCATTGATCAAATTCGTATCCAAACGTTAGATGCGTGACCGACGATGGAATTGAATCTTTAATCGATTGGTCAAAACAGCGGCCGAACGTCAGATGTGTAACGGATGATGGAATAGAACCTTTAATTTGGCCACTAAACCGATAACCAAACGTCAGATGTGTTATCGTTGGTGGGATACTGTCATGTGACAGTTTATATTTATCATTGATAAATAAACCACTGAATTTTAAATGTGTGACTGAATGTGGAATATTTATGTTATATATATTATTAGCGTAATAAGGAGGTTTGATTATTAAATACGTTACAGACGGAGGTATGTTATTTTGGATCATTGAAAAGTCTTTTCCTTTAAACGTCAAAGTTGTCACGAATTTCAAATTATCAGATTTTGGTAAATAATATTCATAATGAATATGTTTTATATTTTTTGGCAAACATCCAATACTCTTAAAACTACATATGTCAACGTTTTCAAAATTATTAAAGTATGTTAAGAGGATTATTTTTTCAATCTTGATTTTTCCGTTGTATATAATTTTATATTTTAGCTGATTCATTTTCTTAGACGTCATTGTTGCCATTATATTTTGTCTATTCGATAAATATTGACTTATCAACAAGAATATATCTTCGTGAATAATTACATTTAGTGAATATTGGTTCATTATCAAAAGTGTCCTTGTTTTTAATATTTTTGTATTCTAACAATAAAATCTTAATTTATCAATTTTTATTGATATAACCGGTACAACGACATTCTATCAATAAAAATTGATAAATTAAGATTCAGAAAGATACGAATTGACAACAATTACAAAGATGTTACTAAGAATAGCACGAACGGCGAGATACACTAGATCGTTTTATTCACAAACGAAAAAAAATGAGACTGATCTTCATCACTATCCTACCATCATTAATACGTTCAGAGAGATAACTAGGATTGAAAAAGAAATGGTTGAAATGAATGATTTACTATCAAAAAATATTGAATCACTTGAAAAAGAAATCGCTGAGATGAACGATTCGTTATCAAAAATAGAAGACGACTTGATAACACTCGATCAACGACTAAGTATCTTTGAAGCTAAAATCCTACGTGATACATATTGAAGGATTGATTTATTTTTAACAAGTAAAATCTTTATTTGTCAAAATTTAGTAAAGTTATGATATATGTAGTTTCATCGTGTAATTCTAGATTTGTTCAATGCATGTGGCAAAATAATATTAGCAATTATATATTTAAGTCTGTCATTACTTTTTAGCAATTTTTCAATGTTACATATGGTATCGTTTTTGGAACATCTTTTAAATAATACCACGTCGGTTTCCACTTTTTATGTTCATCGTAAGGACAAAGTGTCAAACTAATAACAGATGATGGGATGCTGTCTCTTATGTATTGATCGAAATTACGTCCAAACGTAAGATGTGTGACTGATGATGGGATATTATTTTTGATCGGTTGGTCAAAACAGTCGCCGAACGCAAGATGTGTAACGGATGATGGAATCAACAATTCAATTGATCTGTTAAACCAAGGATTAAATATTAGATGTGTCACTGTTGCCGGAATATGACATATTGGTTTACCAGTCCAATAACCACTAAACTTTAAATATGTGACCGAATGCGGAATATCTATATTACGTAAATACTTGACACCATAAGAAGGGCTAATTATTAATTTAGTCACAGATGATGGTATATTATTTTTAATCATCGAAAAATCGTCGCCTTTAAATGTTAAAGTTGTCATGAATTTTAGATTATCAGATTTTGGCAAACGATCGTCACAATAAATATGTTTGATTTTTTTCGGCAAGTGCTCAAAATACCCAAAACCACATATGTTGATATTTTCAAAATTATCAAAGTACGACAAATGGGTTATTTTTTTAATCCTGACTTTCTCTTTGTATATAATTTTATGTTTTAGCTGATTCATTTTCGTAGATGTCCCTGTTAACATTATATTTTGTTTATTTGATAAATGTTGGCTTATCGCTAAGAATATATCTTCATGCAACGACATTTATATTGTCGTGTGTGCTGTTTTTTTTAAACGTTTGTATGTTTTATCAATAAAAATCTTAATTTATCAATTTTAACAAGTAAATTATTTATTTATCAAATTTTAGTAAGATGTGATATGCGTAGTTTCATCTGGCAATTCTAGATCTATCAATTTTGATATCAACGCATAAAAAAATTAAAATTGCCAAAACGTTTTATGATTTATCAATTCTTTTTTGGCCCGTATCATTCTTACAATGTAGCAACATGACAAATTTCCCCCGTTTTTTATGTAATATAGTTATCTACATATTTTCTTGTTTGCATATATTCGTTAATTTTGACCGCTTATAAACGTGATAGAACGATAACGTGCCATATCGATATCACAATCACCTCAAAGTCAAAAGAATCAAGTCAGCTCTGGACGATAAATAGAATCTAATAACTAAAAATTTTAGTTATTAGATACGTAACTAAGCTTGCCGATGATCAGTTGGATGAATAGAACGCCCAATTATATCATCTCCCCGTCTACGCTGATTAATTTCTCGAAATGTTTTGCGACATAATCTTTCTATAATTTTATCAGCAAGTTCTTCAGCCAATGGACTTTTATTAGGACCCAAACCTTCAAGAAGGACATCATTAGGATCAACATATTCTAAAGTATTAACCAAATTATCGTGAATAAATTGATCGTTTTGGGCAGCCATTTTTGATATTATTTATTTAAGATGGATTGTGTTGGCATTATTATAATCAATTTTTTTTTAGTGCAAGAACCATTGTGCCTTTTGTCAGTGACGTTACGCATTCAATTTCCAAACAGATTCTCCTGCCAGTAACATTGAATGAACCAATATTTGCACATTCAAATCTCCCGGCGATACATTCTCTTGCCAGCAACATTGAATGATCCAATATTTGCACATTCAAATCTCTGGGCAATGCTTTCTCTTGCCAGCAACATTGAATGAACCAATATTTGCACATTCAAATCTCCCGGCGATACATTCTCTTGCCAGCAACATTGAATGAACCAATATTTGCACATTCAAATCTCTGGGCAATGCTTTCTCTTGCCATCAACATTGAATGAACCAATATTTGCACGTTCAAATCTCCAGGCAGTACATTCTCTTGCCAGTAACATTGAATGAACCAATGTTTACACATTCAAATCTCCAGGCAATACTTTCTCTTATCAGCGACATTGAACTATCCAATATTTGCACATTCAAATCTCCAGGCAATACATTCTCTTGCCAATAACATTGAATGAACTAATATTTGCACGTTCAAATCTCCAGGCAACGTTTCACTTGCCAACGACATTGAATAATCCAATATTTACACATTCAAATCTCCCGGCAGCGTGTTCTCTCGCGAGTAACATTTAACAATCCAATATTTGCACATTCAAATCTCTTGGTAACGTTTTCTCTTGCCAACAATAATGAGCTAACCAATATTTGCACATTCAAATCTCCAAGCAACGCTTTCTCTTGCCAGCAACATTGAATAATCAAACATTTGCACATTCAAATCTCCAGGCAATGCACCAAATAAGTTCTTAATAAAACACTTATTTGGCAAAAAAAAATTGACAAAATAATCTCATTGATATGTTCTACAATTCATACGACAACAAAATGAACCCAATTAGTCCAGAAGATTATATAAAAAGAGAACTAAACGTCCTTTTTACTTCCAAAATAACATCCAAAAGTTCAATCACCAAATTTAGAAACCAAATTTTCAACGATAGCTCCATCACAGGCAACCCTCTTCACAATGTTGACAAAAAAATATTAAACCGAATCATTAAAAAAGAAATCACGAACGCAGGTATCACCATCAACACTAATGATACACCTGTCCAAACAGAAGCAGAATATTACAAATCAAGAGAAAGACACCTTGAAATATTAGTCAATAACAACATGAATCCTGAAAATCTTCAGCTAAATGCAGTTAAATTATCTGAAATTAAGGATATCAAAACAATATGCGAAACATGCAAAAAGGGGGAATCTTCTGTAGAAGTAATAAACGTAGCTGGTCGTATAGAAAAAATTAGATCACCATCTTCAAAAATGATGTTTGTAGATATATTTGATGAAAAAGACAAAATACAGATCTTATTATCGCAAGATACATTTGTGTCTAATATAAAATGGAATATCATTACCGATGTTCTAAGGAGAGGCGATTATGTAAAAGTAAAAGGTCATCCAATGCGAACTAATCCTAAAAAGAAAGATGATGCACCGGGAGAACTCAGTGTTGCCGTTATAGATTTAGATGTAATAGCAATATGTTACCATAACATCCCGTTCTCTGGCAAAATGATCAATATGGAGATAATTCGCAAACAACGATATCTGTCGTTGATGACCGACAAAAAATTGATGAACACGATGTTATTGAGAAGTTTCGTCGTCCAGGAAATTAGAAAATTCTTCATTTCTGACACTATGGATTTTATCGAAGTAACGACTCCAACGTTGGTATCTAATCCTGGCGGGGCGACAGCTAGGCCGTTTGAAACTTACGCAAACGAATTAGGAATAAACCTGCATTTACGAATAGCACCCGAATTATATCTGAAACAGTTGATAATAGGAGGATTTAGACGAGTATTTGAGATTGGCCAAAATTTTAGAAATGAAGGCATCGACGCAACGCATAATCCAGAATTTACTGCGATAGAGGCGTATGCTATCTGCACTGATTATCATTATTGGATGGATCTGACTGAGAAATTGTTACATAATTTAGTGATAAAAGTCTTCGGTTCAGAAAATATAACATTCAAAACGAACACCGTCAGTTTTAGCTTGCCATTTGCGAGAATGCATATCGTCGAAGAGTTAGAAAAGAGACTAAATTTAAAATTTCCAGACGATGCTCTTATGGGATCGAACGAAACTTTTTTGCAGGCCCTGTGCGAAAAAAATCGATGTTTACCAGTGCCACCATATACATCATCTAGACTTTTTGATGCACTGATCGGGTTGCTAGAGAATACAATTGTAAATCCAACTTTCCTTGTGGGTCATCCAGCGTTTATGAGTCCATTGGCTAAAAAGAAACCAGGATCATTTTTATCCGAGCGATTTGAATTATTTATTTGTGGTAAAGAGTTATGTAATTCCTATACCGAACAATCTGATCCAAAAATACAATTGGAGTCGTTTAAAATGCAACAAAATAATTTGATTGCAGGTGACTTAGAAACGCCGCCACCAGATAAAGATTTTTGCGTTGCGTTAGAATATGGATTGCCTGTAACTGGTGGTTGGGGTATGGGTATAGATCGTCTTATTATGTTTCTATCTAATTCCAGTCATATTAAAGACGTAATATTGTTTCCCACCGTCCAATAAATTTGATCATTAAAATTTTCAATGATCAAATATTATATTTTACGCAAATTATCCAAAATGATCGTCTCAGTATTATCTTTTTTAAATAAAGAAAATAAGAAATACTTGTCCAAAATGTAAATGTGTGTTAACTATGTCCATTTATTGCTACCATCTTGTTTTGTTACATAGTTCAATTGTTTGAATTTTCATTTTTTAACCAACCATCGAAAAAAAATTGAAAAAATAAGTACCAGAATCGTTGATTTATATTATATTGATACCAAAAATGGATTCGAACGAATTATTATGTACTACGGTTAAGACTGATAGATATGACATAACAAAAATATTACTTGGATCAGGCGCAGATCCAAATTATATTGATAAGGCTGGAAAATCTCCTCTTTTATATGCGTGCAAGAATAAAATGGTTCAACAGATCAAATTGTTAATATCTCATGGTGCAGATGTCAATAAACATATTAACCAAGTGTGCTGTAATGTTGTTCTCGATTTAGAAATTGTAAAGTTGTTTTTGGACACAGGCGCAGATCCAAACGTAATTTTGCCAGATGGAGAAAATATATTGACAAAATTTGTCATAGCCAACAATATTGAAGCAGTAGCTTTATTATTATCATATGCATCAACAAATGTGAATCTTCCTAATGTAAGAGATGTCACTGCACTAAGAATTGCATGCGCGACTGGTAAGAGTGCTATCGCTAAATTGTTACTGAACAACGGAGCTAATCCTAATATCATCAATAAAGTTGATAAATCGACACCATTCATCCGGGCTACAGAATTAGCATATCCTGATTTAATCTGCAGTATGTTGTCATACAACGTAATGTTAGATATGCAAGACGCAATAGGTAATACTGCATTACATTACGCATGCACTAGAAATTTGCCCATAGTCGTTTCCGAGTTGCTGAATTTAGGTGCTAATCAAACGATTAAAAATATTGATGGCCGAATAGCAGCAGAAATGTCCCCTAGCAGCGAATTGCGATGGATTTTTAAAAATTATGGACAACTGGGTAATAAAAAAGTATCTACACAAGCAGATGATAAAAAAGTACCAGTTTGTGTTGACGATTTGACTAATAAAAAAGAAGTTGTTGTCGTTCCAAACGATAAAAATGTCTTTCGCGTTCCCAATGCAATCAAAGAATCTGGCGCTATCGTAAAACGAGGTAATGGTTGCGGTCTATATCGAACATGGGATAAATTGTTTAATTGCTGGAGTGTGTTGCAAAAGATGCCAAAGGATGTCGTCGATTGCGAATATGTAGATGGTAAAATTTCACATCATGAAATTTTAGACGAGGATGAGAACCTAATTTGTGTTAGATTTGAATACATACGAATTGATAAAGGTTCGATGATCTGGGATATATACGAATAGATCTTGATAAATAAATATTTTACCTATCAAGTTTCATTAACCATAAAAATTCTTTTTTGATGTTAGATTTCACATCCTTGTTATATTGATACTTCGAATAGCGGTGATTTTCAATCTATCACGCCGTTTCATATTGGCAAATTTGATAATTATGATGAATTGTTTGCAGACATAATGAAGTATAACCATCCATCAAGATGTTACGAGTTTGATACATGTCAAGAAACCAATAAATTTAACTATTTACAAATACTATATGTATCTTTTGTTGCCATATCGGTAGCTTCATCGATAATTGCAATTATTTTAACTGCAACGGATTCATATTTGACACCGATGTATCGATCGAACATGAAAATGTTTTTTCGTTTCCTGAATAAATTGTTATCATTTTTTGCATAAAAAATGATAATAATCTTTATCAAACGAATGTCACATCGTCACATCTTATCATTTCAATCATCGGATATTTATCGTTCTCGTTTGTGCCACCATAGTATTTAAGAGTTTTAAAAATCCTTTTCGGGAACCTTGTGTAAAATTCTTTGATCAATTCTATGATATCATTCTTTTCTGAATCAAGTTTGTAACCAAGTTTCTGATAGAGATAGGTATGTAACTTATTATTATTTACTTGATAGTGTTCGTTCTTGACGATACATTCAAAAAATGAATCATATAATTGTTCAACGTTATCGATGATATACTGTTGTAATTTTTTAAAATTGCCGGTAATAACAATAACTTTGTCGATTTTTGTTTCGTCGCGATGAATAAGTAGCCAGATCATTAGTTACATCTTGTTGTTAGTATATTCTAATAACGCTTTCTGGATCATTTTTTTTGATGATTAAAATTTTTAATTATCAATAACTGAATGTTGTGTTGTATTTTGAACAAAAGCTTCTTACTATGACGTCCATATGATTAAAATAATGGGCGAGAGTATGGTTACAATTTTTACAGAAAGAATGTTCTTTGCAAACTATTGGTAAAGATACTCCATCTATTAGGACAAGACAACCTCTGGCTGTACATTTTTTAGCAGGACAGTTGCCACATGGGAAATGTTCATTGAATTTTTTTTTTTACAAAAGCACATAATTTTTTGCGGAAAACCGAAGAACCAAAAGATAAAATGTTGTTTCATATCTTCAATTATGGTTCTGCTAGACCCATTGCGGTAAAACTAGGTCGGGCGACAGGTTTTATCAAAAATGGAACAAAAAATTTAATTGCTGGGACAGCCCACAACAATTACCACGAGATGTTGATTGCGAATGTATCGACTAAAAAATCGATCACCATTATATTTTGGATAAAGGTCATAATCCAATTTATGTTCGATTTTCTTGTATTATTATCGGAGAATATGTTGAACGAATATATGCATCGGAAATTTATAAATAAATCTTGATAATTAAACATTTTATTTATCAAAATTTGTGTCAACTACGAAAAAAACGCTGGTCACTAAAATATAAATCAATAGAAATCTGTGGTTTATCATCGTCATAAAGAAAGATTTCAACGTCACTTTTTATGTCATCATTAATTATTTCATAATATTTTCTGTATAAATATATTCTTTTGATGAATTTTGGTAAACGATATATCCTAACAGAAAATTGCGAACAAAAAGACAATGTTGTTACGGATGTCGGTATATTATCTATTTGTTCAAAAATACGTTCGTTGATCATTAAATGCGTCACCGATGATGGAATGACAATTTTTTCAATATTTTGTTTAAATTTGCCGCCGAACGCTAAATGTGTTGCTGATGGAGGAATTTTTATATATTGATGGAATTTGTAGTCAAATCTCAGATGGGTCACAGATGATGGAATATCAATATGTCGGCAAATCTTACCTTCAAATATTAAATGCGTAACTGAAAAAAGAATGCATATTTCTGTTCGTTGCTCAATATTTTCTGCAAATATTAAGTGTGTAACAGATGATGGGATGATGATTGATGAGATATTATTTAGCCAAATATATTGCAACAAGTGCGTAACTAAATTTGGAACATATGGGCGAACAATATTAGTAAAATATATTCTTTTTGCTTTTTTGGGAAATGCAACATCTTTTATGGCACTTATATTTTCAAATTGATCAAAATAAGATAGTTTGGAAACTCGACTAAATTCTACCAATGTTTTGTATACAAATACATTTTTCAATTTATACAAAGATTTGCACGTTGACGCAAACATTAATTTTTTTTTATCTTGTAAATATAATCCTATTTCTTGGTAACAATCAATAGATAACGTGCATGCGTTGTTCGACATATTTGCAATACTATTACGATAAAGATATCTTAATTGATTTATGTTTCAATTTTTTCTGATCTAAAAACTCAAAAGTAACGCGACTATCCTTACCCATTACATATTGCGACACCCAAAAAAATTGAAATCTTATTGCATAGGAATGCATATTTATATTATAAACACCAAAAATGTCAACAGCAAAGACAAAATTGGATATCAAACCCAAGGTTCTAGAAATCCTTTCATCAACCGAAGCAAGCGCCATAATCGCTCCAATATGCCGAAAAAATTCTGCCCAAGAACGTGATATTGAAGAAAAAGTCATCTCGATATGCAAAAAAAATACTTTATCAGATTACGAAATAGAAGAAAAGATCAAAAAGATATCAAATAATTCATCTTTTGTAGAAAGTATGTGCAAAACTATGTTTACATTGAACGCGATAACTTTAGAATCAGAAAAGATTGCAACGCGAGATGTTAAAAAACAAATAGAGACACAGTTGCCCAATATAATCGAACGCAACGTTAACGAAACGATGACAAAACTGACCAAGAAATTCCAAAAGAAGATGCCAGAAATAGCAAAAGAATCTCCTGAATTGATTCAACAAATTGCAACAATGGTCAATAATTACGTTGCAGAATATATCCGAGATAGATTTCCTACGTTAGTAAATCCTGAAATCGCAAATCAGTTGCAACAATTCATAACAAATCATCCTCAATTGCATGAAATGAGAACACATCATTTTAACGAACTAAATATTCATTTGGAATCAACTGTCAAGGATATAATCAGCAGAGTTGTTTCAGAGCCACAGCATAATACTATTATTCATGAATATTTAAAATCTGCAACTGAAAAAGTAGAAGCGCAACAGGAGAAAATGAAGCGAGATTCTAGTGCACAATTAAGTGCACAGAGAGATGAATTTTATAAAATTAAGAGTGAAATGTCAAACAATTCTAGTGCACAGAGAGATGAATTTCATAAAATCAAGAGTGAAATATCAAACGAGGTTCAAACGCAAATGAAACAGGTTGAACGAATGTATGCGACGACTATAGCACAACAACAGGGAGAACTTGAGAAGTGTCGCGAAGAGCTTAAAAAAATAAACGGTATTTTATGGACGAGTGTCGCTGGAATGGTTGGATTAGGTGCTGCCGTATTATATATATATTTCAATGGAAATGCTGTGCATTTGGAAGGTGATATTGAATTGATTTGATTTGATAAATAAAAATTTTAGTTATCAAATTTTCTTATTGTTCTTGTAATCTAAATAAAAAAATGGAACAGATATAGGCCACAAAATTCCACATATAATGCCATATGGTACTCCTATTATCAATGAAGATATTAAATAAATGGGAGTCATTATGGTCATCTCAACCATATTATCAACATATTTACCTTTTCGCATTTGTTTATCAGATGACATCCCTCTGAATACACGATAAAACGTAATAACAAAAGCAACAATTGCGACCCATGCACCTATCCTTGCATATATATATATAAAATCTTGTACTTTGTTTCTACCAAACTAAGTCTCTGAATTATTAATTTTTGATTCACAAAAGAAGAAGTAGGAAATTTATGTTCGACTTGAACTTCTTCAAGTGTTTTGATTGGACTAAATATATTTCGGTCAGTAATCGCACCATCAGTGACCAGGACCATTATATCTGTAAGAGTATAACTGGATAAGTCTACATATTTTTTAGTTTGTTGCGGTGTATAATTTCGAACGCCATAAGGTTTGATTAGTTGTGTTAATCGTAGCATTTTTAATTCGCTGGATGGAGTTTGCCTTTCCTGAGAGTTTTTTTATCAATTTTTATTCAAAAAAAATTGAATATTTAATCGATACATATATATAAATTTATATTATCATAAAATGCTCACCCATTTGATATTAGGATTTTTTTTGATATTTACATACCACTATTGGTCTTTGTACAAAAGAAAACATAATAAACCGAAACATCTATCGCATCTAAAAGACGTTCCAATTGTAGCAGGAGAACTGCCATTCATCGGTCATAGTCTAAAATTCGATCCCACAAATTTCAATTTTATAAACGAATGTTATCAAAAATATGGTAAAATTTTTCGCATTAAAATGTTCAGAACTGATATGATCGTAATCGCTGATAGATCATTGATAGATGAATTTTATAAAGCTGATGAATCAAAATTGTCGTTCATTGAAGCGATAATCCGATCGTTTATCGGAGGAGGGGTTGCACAAAAAGATGAATTTGTGGTTACAATATTGAATTTGCTTAAAACAAATTTAAAAATAGATTATGATAATTATCTCCCAAAAATTAAATCAGAATGTATTAGTATGGTACAATTTATTAAGAACTCTAATAAACCTATTGATGTCAATGAATTCGTCAAAAAAATTATCATAACATCATCCAGTAAATGTTTTTTATCGTTGGACTTGGATGAAAAATTGTATAACATGATATCGAATTATGTGAATTTATTGACAAAAGTATTGATACTGTCCGCAATGATACCTAAAATAGTTTTGGATTTGATGGCAAAACCTATATTTCAATATTATCGAACAAATATCACTAAATTTTTCAAACCTACGATCGATAGGTATCGAAATGATCCAGAATTTAATGACTCAATGATCCTTCGTAAGTCAGTTGATCATATCGATCCAGAAACAAACATGCCATTGATTGATGATCAAATTAGTGGTATCATTATCGCCGGTATGTTCGCTAGTTTTAGTAGTACTGGATTAGGATTGAGTGCGATGATCGGCGATCTGATGGCTAATCCTGAATATTGGTATCGTATTAGAGATGAGACCAAAATGTATGTAGAAAACGATGACCTTCATGGGATGTTAAAATCTGTAAAATTATTGGATGCAACTTTTTGGGAAACATGTCGTGCAAGTTCATCTTTCCTTCCCGTGTTGCGTTATGCGTCAACTCCAAACGAATCACTTGGAGAATATTACGTTGGACAAAATATTTTAATTGGATTATGTGCACCATTATTATCGGCCAATGACGAAAGTGCAAGGAATATATTTAAAGATCCAGAAAGATATGATCCAGAAAGATTTCTTGAACCTAGAAATGAAAAGACTTCATCGGGACATATAGTTACATTTGGTGGCGGGCGACATATGTGTCCTGGACGTAATTTCGCTAAAATGGAAATGGAGATGGCAGTTGTATATTTGGTTAATAATTTCGATCCGTTCAAGATAGTAAAGATGTCCAAGCCAGAAATAATGACCGCAGGAGGATTTGTTGAAAGGAAAACATTTTTGGTAACCGCTAATTGACGATATTGATAAATAAAAATTTTATTTATCGATATTACTTTTGATAATTTTTTCTGACAAACGCAGCAATTTTAAGATTTGTATGTTCATCAATAGACGAATATGAATTTATTCCAAATGGACATCCGTTTTTGACAGCGAATTCCAAAATATCGATATAACCCTCTTTTATTGCATTTAAACAAACTTGTTCATTCCAAGGACAAATTTCTGTTTCGTTAGATTTTAAACCACACGTTTTTCTATCAACCCCACGGAGCCATTTTAGAACGTTAAGATGGTCGTATTCTACGGTGTTCCGGCAAGCTGTTATATCCCAATGACAGTTCTGTTCGCGACACCAAATAATAATATGTAAATGTCCATACGTCGCAGCAGCACTAATGACCTTACTATCCAGATTATTTCCAGTTGCGTATAAATATTTTAGCATTTCGAGGTTACCAACAAACGCAGCAAATGCGCAGATGTTATCAAATAACGGACATTTCCATTCTATCAATAATTTTAATATTGGGAACAAACTTGATTTGATACACATAGCTGCCCGAACAGCTGTTTCATCGAATGGACAACCCATACTATACAACCACTTGACCATCTCGATATTTTCTCCGATAACGGACCGTTTAAAAACTTTTTCATGGAGAACAGGAAATCCGCGGGTGTGAAGAAATTGTAAACATTCAAGATTACCTGTTTGAGCTGTTTCTTTAGATAAATTCAAACTAGGTTTGATATGATTGTTATCATACAACCAAACAAACATATGCGTATGCCCACAACTAAAAAATCCATTGATCTTATGCCCATGTTGGTAAGCAAATTTTAGGATATCAAGATTGCCGGAAACGCCAGCACCTTCACAAACCGCGTACATATTATTAGGGTCAATAGAGTGCAAATATTTTACAACATCAAAATGGTTATTCTTCGCAGCATAAAAAAAAGCACCGCTCGTGATTCTAAATTTATGTTCATAAACAAGATAATCAATAACATCAATGTTACCAATTTTAGCCGCATAATTCATTGCATTTGGATCCATGTCACACTTGTTGGCTAACCATTTTAGCGTTGCGAGTTGATTTCCCTTAATAGCATATATCATAACTTGTGGATAAAAACAGTACTCCTCATCTGCTATTTCCTGCAACATTTGAATATTACCAGCTTTTGCTGCACCATTCATGACATCAATAAAATTACATTCTCTATATTCGTTTCGATCACACATTTTTTTGATAAGATCATATTTGCCTTTTTCAGCGAGTTTCTTATAAATTTTAGGATATTGATAAAGGATTCGATTTTCAATGATGATGTATTTATCGGGGATATCATAATTATCAAATAACAATTCGACAGTGTATTTGTAAAGCGAATTATATAGTTGGTAGTTATGTTTATCTAAAAAGTTAGTTTCTTTGATCAATGTTTGGAATTCAGATTCGATCGCGGGCATATTTATGGATAACAAATTGATAGTCTTGCAAATGCGCAGGAAAGATCTCTTATCCGATATTGGTAAGAGATAGAAAATTGAACCGTCAATATCTTTGTTCAACATAGTTATGATCTTGTTTGGCAATACATGTATTTATGTGATTATTTATCAATTTTAAAAAAAAATGATTTTTTGAATAGCAAGAAAGATTGTTCACAAAATGATATCAATAATGAATAATGTATTTGTCATTCAGAGAAATCTATGAAATCGATCTTTTAAAAAAAGAAAAAGTATTTGACATAATTTTACCACAATTTTTTTTAGCGAATCACTTGTCCAAAAACAAAGATTTTGGGCTAAATATACGACTCAGATTAATTGATTGTTATATTGATTTATCGATCGATATTGGTCAATATGATGATGGTATTATTGATGATTTAGAAATGTACGTCGATAAAAAAAATAAAATAATAAATAATGGAATCTTTACAAATCTAGGTTTGATGCAAAAGATTATTCAAATGCATGAGAAAAATATTCTAGTCGTTGGATATAATGAACTAAGATTATATGGAACTATAAACGAAGAACCTGTTACATATGTTAAAATCACAATACCAGTCACTCTTCATGAACTGATGTATCATGTTAATGAGCTAAAAAATAGAAAATTTAACGTATCGCTGTCGTGTGTTAGCAACAACAATGGGGCAGTTATTCTAGGTGATCGTTGATATGATTATCTTGGCCGCAATATTTAATAAATTATTTAATATTGCGTTTGATCTTTAGCGATCCATTGAACATGACATGTAATCCTACCTGAGATAATCCTTTTGCGTTCGATCTTCAATAGTCCATAAATATGCTGCACAAATATAGTTCTTCGCAGCGATATTGCATTCAATCTTCAATGATCCATTGAATGTGACATGCAAATCTCTGGTAAGTTCAATCTTTTGCGGCAACATCGCATTCAATCTTCAATAATCTGTTTAACGTGACATGCAAATCTCTGGCAAATACAAATCTTTGCAGCAACATTGCATTCAACTTTCAATAATCAACTGAATGTGGCATGCAAATCTCTGGCAAATACAAATCGTTGTATTCAATCTTCAACGATCCATTGAATATGACATGTAAATCTCCAGCAAATTCAATTCTTTGCAGCAATATTACATTCAGTCTTCAACGATCCATTGAATATGGCATGCAAATCTCCAGCAAAGAATTGAATTTGCAGCAACATTGCATTCAATCTTCAATGATCCATTGAATGTAACATGCAAATCTCTAGCAATTCATTTCTTTGCGACAATATTGCATTCAATCTTCAACGATCCATTGAATGTGACATGCGAATCTCTGGCAAATTCATTTCTCTTTGCAACAATATTGCATTCAATCTTCAATAATTTGTCGAATACAACACGCAAATCCCTAAAACTTGTAACTATCAACATACGTTATTCAAAAAAATTGATCTTTTTATTCATTTTATAATAATATCAATAACAACAAACACACAAAATGGCAGACACATTAGGACAAGGACTCGCTACATTACAATTAGCGCATAAAATAATAGGCAAAAAGAGCGCAACTATTAACTCTGGTATTTATGCTCACTTATGCGATTCGTTTGATTCTGATTCATCTAGCCAGGATTTTGATGAAAAGAATGATATAATACACATAAAAGCAAAGACAGATGCAGGGATAACGCTAAAAGACATAATTGCTGCGTTTACCAAAATGCAAACACAGTTTCGTAAGGTTAATAATAGTTCCCACCAAGGGTGTCCATTCTTTTATGAAGGAATTAAATATAATAAGGAAAAAAGAACATATGAAATATTATGGGGATCTTGATTTTGATAAATAAAATATTTACTTATCAAATACATAACTGTCACTAGTATAAAATTTGGTTCATCATTTGACAAACCTATCGATGGTTACATACCTCCATCAGTCACTCATTTGGAATTTGGCGTTGATTCCCAGTTTAACAGATCAATAAATAGCGTACCAACATCTGTCAAACAAATAATATATAATGACAGGTATGATCAAATTATTAATGAGGATTTGATCGCAAAAGCACACATCATAAGATAATATTATTCCAAAAAAATGAAAATTAAATTTATGGACAGTCTCATCATAAATGTTAATGAATAAAATGTGGCAAGGATTTAACTATCCATCAACCGAATCTGGATTGCTAGATAGACAAGTGAAATATCTTCCACCGTTACTATCTGTTCCGCGACAAAAGATTGATGACCAAACGGCATATTTTGCACAGCCCGCACCAATCCAGTGTCCAAATCCCGCCAAGATATTCTATCTGCTAAAAATGAGTGGTTATTCTTCATTTGAGGCGATCCTGCAAGGATTAGCCGAAAGAAAGATACAATATTGGGCTAACAATAATGAATGCAAGGTTAAATTTTATCTCGAGAATCACTGACTTTATTTTCATGTAACAAAAGGTGGAACTGTTCATTTATTGAACTCGCTAGGAAATTGCATATCAACATTTTATTCACATGTTGAATGTTTGACTATTTTTCATCAAGATACAAATATTGATAATTAAAAGTTTTACTTATCGATATTACAGTGATTACAAATTTCAATTTTTAATTTTTTTATCAACATTCGCCAAATAATCATCAGTAGTCCAAATATTTATCGTAAATTCACTGTGTCTTACTCCAAACCTTCTTTTATCTTGTTTTTTTTATAAGTAGGGCGCGATTGAAATAATGGTACTTTATTATACTCGCCCACATACGGAATATTGTTGAGATACTTCATCAGTTGCTTACTTGGATTCTTAATGTCATATTTTTTCTTAACAACCTTTTCTTTTATTTCTTGCCATTTACCATTTTTTTTGGTCCAAAAATTTTTGTTATTACCAATTTTGATATTCCCTTCTTTAAAAAACGTTGCGCTTACGTTAGGTCCGATTCGCTTAGGATCGCGTTTTAATTTATATTGTGTAACTATTTTTTTGATTCGTGCAATATTTTTAGGATCATTTCTATCAATCATAAACATATCATCATTTTCGATCATCCTGATATAATTAAAATATTGCTCCCAGTACTCAGTTATCGGACCAAAATTTATTCCGGGAACGGGACTAGCTATTGAATTTTGATACGCATCGATAGGCAAATCAGAATATTTTAGTTCTACATCATATGTTTTTTTGATCCAATTCCAACAAGAAGTGTGAATAAAAATACCAGGCATTATTCCATATTCCATATTCATATTATATAGATGTCCGTATCCGATTTGCGTAAAATATTCACCCGCTGGACTAACAAAACTAATGTTACAATCAGTTTCTTTACAATTTCGTACAATTCTGTCATCTGCTGTTAAAAAAATATTGCTATTTAGATATCCAAATTTTTTGATTAATTTTTTAGTTTCATTTATGATATATTCGTCACCGGTCTCTTCTGCTAGCTCCATATATGAATTTTCACCATGGCATGGCAATCCACATGTGAAACAATAAACATCCCAACAACCCATTTCTAGATCTATATGATAAATAAAAATTGAAAATAAAAGTACCTGATCCACAATTACTGGTATTATGATCAAAGATGTCTCACTGGGGTCTAACACGATGGTCTTATGGGATCTACGAATATGTCAATAGATATATGTGTTGTGCAGATGTGGATGACAATGATCGGGCATTTATAAATAAAAACGTTACGACAGATTGTTGTTGCATATTTGAGATGGGTAATACCGATGCGAATAATCCAATATTAGGGATAGCTTGTTTGCCGATGATGATAGTGACGCATATGGTTAGTTTTCCAGTTGCATGCTGCAGTCCAGAGCAATATATGTGTTATGGAACAGAGAGTGACGAACAAATGGATGAATTGACAAAGAAAAACAGGTTAAGCAGATTTGATGTAATACGAAAAAAGAAGGAGCATGTAGACGAAAATTACAACAGGATATATCTAGAATTGAATGATGAAGAAAGGATTATGGTTAATAAAATGTACGGAAACAGATCTTGATAAACAAAATTTTTGTTTATCAAAAAAAATAACTTATCAGATTCATCTAATTGCTTGATTAACTTAGTAATTTTTTTAATTCTGTGTTTGATGGTGTTTATATTTTTATATATCATCAAACGATGAATGTCGACCATTTGATAATCAAAATATTTGTTTATCAAATTCAAAAATTAACTTTTTATCGAGTTCGGTCCTTGTTTCTTTCTTCATAAAGGATGTTGGAACATTCTCGTGAATTATCATATTTGCGCTCTACATAATAATTCATCGGAACGATTTCCCAATCGACTCCTCCGATGATACGATATTTCAAATCAACAATGTGGAAAGCTAAATCTCTCAGATCAAACGTTTCAAGATAAGATTTTACATTTCGGGTGTTATAAACGAGTTTCTCTATTATGATTTTGTTTCTCATTTGAACCTCCATTGTCGAGACAACAAATTGGAGGATTACAGAGGCTACATCTCTGCCAACATTTTGAATCAACATTTCAAGCATAATTGTATGCACAGAATTTGCCAAAAGGTTACTGAAGATGACGATCTGGTCCATTTGTTAATAATCATAAACTAATGATGGAACTGCCTCAAAATATATTTTTCAATTTTTTTTCATCCAAATAAAAAAATTAATTTTAATAAATTCAGCAAGATTTATCGGCGATTTACCATCACCAAACGATGAATTCATCCACAAAAACAGAATTCGTTTTCTGCAATGGAGCGGCATTTAGTTATGATGCAGATTTATCATCGTTTGACGAAACTATTGACATTGCCGTTGATGATGATTTTGTTAAGATTTATAACAAAGAAACCAAGCTATGGGAAACTGATTACAAAATCTCTGCGCGGAAGTTATTATTCCTGTTGGATCTTCTTGTTCTTATTCGTTTGCAAGAGATGAATTCCAAATCGAAGGAAATTACGTTCCTCCAGCATTTTGGATTTTGCAACCTAATCGACAAATCGTGAGATTTCCCAAAGACAAGATTTTTTACATGCGAGAAGGTATCGCAATAACAAATGGAGGTATTAATACAGTAACGAAAGGTTTGTTCACAAAAGTAACAATTGAACTCCATTGTGAAGGCACACCATCTATTGATGAATAAAATGAATCTTGATAGTTAAAATATTTAACTATGAAGATACATGCAAATCTCCAGCTAATTACAATCCTTGGCAGTAACATTGCGCGTAACTTTAATAAATAATTGAATTGACACGCAAATCTCCAGCCATTTCAATTCTTGACAGTAACATTTGCGTGTATCTTCAATAGATCATTGAACTAAAACGCAAAATCTCCAGCCAATTACAATTCTTTGCGGTAACATTGTACGTAACTTTAATATATCATTGAATTGACACGCAAATCTCCAGCCAATTTCAATTCTTGGCAGTAACATTGCGCGTAACTTTAATATATTATTGAATTAACACGCAAATCTCCAGCCAATTTCAATTATTGGCAGTAACATTGCGTGTACCTTCAATAGATCATTGAATTGATATGCAAATCTCCAGCCAATTTCAATTCTTTGCAATAACTTTGATAGATCATTGAATTGACACGCAAATCTTCAGCCAATTTCAATTCTTGGCAATAACATTGCGTGTATCTTCAATAGATCATTGAATTGGTGCGCAAATCTTCAGCCAATTTCGCGTAACTTCAATGACCGATTGAATAAGCGTGCAAATATTCATCCGATTTCAATTCTCTGCTGTTACATTGCACGTAACTTGAACGAATCATTTTTATTCATACACTAAAAAATTGATTAAAAATATATCTATGACCATATATCTATCACATAACACAAATGCAAGAAATAGCAGATTCGTGGATCAAAATTGACAAAACATATTATCCTAGTAATAAAAAAACGTTGGATAAAATTGAATTTTTTCATAACCTATTCATGGATGTTAATACATATAAAACACGCAAAAATAAATCGGTCATTTTAAATTTCGATGTAGATGTACCATCATTTATAACTGCTACAAATTTCAAGTTCTTACAAAAAATTATTAGATCGTTAGATGTTGAAAACGCGCCCAAGATAAAAATTTCTCGACGATATCAAATCGATTTAATACTATTTATCAATTATTTTGCTACTAATACAGAGTGCAAATCTTTGATTAATGGCATTGCGCGCGTTTATGGAGAAACATATATTCAATTGGTCAATCATCCAAACATTGATTGGAAAACTTTTTTTGACGATAGCATACATTCTTCAATTTTAAAGAAGATAAATATAGAAAAAATTATTGATGTGGAACCTATATTCAAATATTATGGGATGGAATATGGCATAAAAAATGATGAAATAGACCTATCAAATTTTGTTGTTTATTGTGATGAAGATAAATATTTATACAAACTCAAGGTTCTGGATCATACAAATTATTGGTGCTTATACAAGAAATTTGATAAATATGGTGACATGAAAATAACGATAAATTCGAACGAATCACATGTTATCATAGAACATGGGGGTAGTTTTTTGAACTTTCTCTTAAATCAACGAAAAGTTGACACTATTCCTACTATGAAAATAATAACAACATCAGGTAAAATTGTTTGGACAATAAATACCTTAACACTACAAGTACTTATTGGACGATCAATTGAGTCGTTTAGCGAACGAAGATTAACGAATAATACATAATCAAGCGCAGTTATTTTATCATTTTTTTAAAAAATGATAAAATAGTTATAGCACATATATATTTTTAATCGAATCAGCTGAATATTAACAATCGTTAAGAAATTTATGGTCCTCGTCAAACAAACTCAATGACAAACTAAGCGAATAATCCCAACCATCATTATAATAGGGACATTTACAATAAGAAACAATCGGCAGCATTTCAAACCACCACTGCGAATATGTACGACGATAACTAATTTTGCTCCTACAAAATATGCATCTATAATGTTCATAGCAAAGAGGAGCTTTTGATTTTTTGTGACAAATTTGATCGCAACCAGGAATACAACAATTTTTTATGGGACATGTTGCACATGGAAATTGTTCTGTGATTTTGCCACAAAAACATACTACTTTTTGTTTCAATTCCGACGTTGATTCATCTGTCAAATAATCCCAATGACGTTTACATATCTCACATTTCATACCAATATTTTTGCTATCTACATTCGTTTCAACAAGACATAATAAATCATCTACTGAGCAAGAGCATGCAGATGTCAGATATATTTCTTTATTCAATATGCGATATTCGTTGCTAATAGGACAAAAGAAGGTTTTAGGACAAGGAGATTCAACCGATCTTAGCAAGTGACCACATGGAGATTCGAAGACAAGTTGCCCGGGTTTGAATCGTTGTCGCGCTGCAATGTATATGTATGTGATTATTTTGGCTGTTTCATTTGGTAAAAGTTCTTTGAGGAATAATAAGATTTGGAAAGATTTGGACATAGTTGATGATAATTTATTGTTGATATGTCAATCTGACTTTATTTTATTCATTTTTTTGGAACATGTTTGATAACTAAAATTTTTACTTATCAAACATTAACATATCACACTAACTCTTGATATAACATTATCGTCCAACTGGTGATTATATTTATGATGCACTAAAATTTGTTCTACTGTCACAGGAACACAATTAAGTGTTTGATCAAAACGTTTTCCAAATTTCATATGAGTTATTGATGGAGGAATGCGATGTTCGATTGATTTATTGAAACTAAATCCAAATTTGATATATTCGATCGAATTAGGTAAACAACCCATTATGTCTTGATTAAAATTGTGACCGAAATATAAATGAGTGACATTTGGTGGGATACAATAACCAAGTCGTTGATTGAACATCTCGCCAAATTTTAATACAATCGTTGAACGAGGAATTGTATTGGAAATTGATTTGTTGAATCGTCTGCCAAAAGTCAAATGGGTTATCGTAGTTCGAAGTAATACATTCGCTACAGACTGATCAAAATTATCGCCAAAAGTCAAATGAGTCAACTCTGCTGGTAATCTATAAATTGGTTGGTTAAATTTTTTACCAAAAGTCAAACGTGTGATGAAATCGGGTATGATATCTTCAATTGGCTGATCAAAATCATCATCAAATATGATATGTCGGACTTTCGAAGGAATGATATCTTTAATTTCGATAGCACACTTATTGGCAACTAATCGCCAACGATGAACATCCGCAACACCTATTACCAAAAAAGGAACGTCTAAAGTCTGTGCAATTTTTGGATTGTTGTATGGTATCGTTTTTCGAACTTTTATGGACATTTTTTGGTTGCCAATTGAATGATATTTAAGATATCGTAGTACTTCAATTTTCAATTTTTTGCGTTTAGATAATCATAGATTATGATTATCTAGATATTTTGGTTGCCATATATTCTTTAATACTATTATATTTGCATACTCTAACAGCTTCCAATGTGGCGTCACCATATTCGCAGCCGTTTTCGACCGCTAACTTTAAAAATGGAAGTTTACCATATCTGATGGCATTTAGACAAACACGTTCATCCCAAGGACAAATTTTAGTTTCGCTTGATACCAACCTGCATTTAGCTCGGTAATTATCAATATTGCGCAACCATTTGATGATATTTACGTCTGCTGCATTGACAATTGTAGTACTATCCCACTCGTAGCCACACGAACGTGCCCATATAATAACATGTAAATGTCCACCTGCAACGGATACATTCATAATACCACGTTTAATTTCTTGATCGTTGATGCAATTATTATCATAACCGTATTGCAAAACATTAAGATTACCCGACCTTGCTGCATCTTGAAAAACCCGTTTTGGCCACTCTGTAACTTTGAAGAGTTTTAACATCGAAAATGCGTTTCCATCGGGGCGTAATTGGTTATAACTGTCTACGGCTCCTAATATGATATCTTTATCATATAAACATTCTCTATCCAGTAAGAATTTTACTATATTTTTGCAACACCCTCTGACCGCTATTTTTAATATTTGTTGAAAGACATCATCCAAAACTAATCCAGACAAATTAAGAACATATTCAAAGCATTCTAAATTACCATATGATGTTACAGACTCTAAAACTTTTTGATTACATATGACATATTTTTTTGAAACTAACCAACGTAAAACGTTAATATCTGTGCAAGGAACATGATTAAATGGATGAGAATATCCATGATCAAATACAAATTCCACCACATCTAAATGGCCACCACTGATACCACCGCTACGAACATCTCCCAAGAATCGCATTTTGTAACCATCTGGAACATAGTCGAACATAAATTTAACAATATCTCGACGACCATTATAGGCAGCGTGATATCCGGCATATGTCGGGTTACAATTTTTTTCAAGAACAAGGAATTCCATCATCTCAACGTTGTTTTTTTTGACGGCATATCTAACAGCTGAAAGAGATATGCTATGTGGGAACTTCTCTAACAACCATTTTAACGTTTTAATTTGATTCCCATTTACAGCATATATAATCAAATCAGAAGAGACACTCTTGTCGATATTCATCTTCTCAAGAATATCTATGTTTCCTGCTTTTGCGGCACCACGCATAACATATTCAGCAAACGTAGAAGTGAATCTTAATTTTGATAAACGTACAATCATTTTTAGATCTCCATTTTTTCCGAGTCTCTCATGAATCTTGTGTTTATCCAAAATCTCGTTCTCTAACACAATGTATGAATCTGGAATTAAATGTGTACAATTATCATACACTAATTCGATGGTACGTTTGTGCATAGTATCATAAAATCCAGAATAATATAAATTTGTAACGAAGTTAGTACGATTAATCATTTTCTGAAACTCCAATTCCGCAATCGATAATTTATCTTTGAACAGCGTGTATGTCACATTAGAAACACATGCAAATGCTCTTTTCCCTGTCATTGATACCAGTTCGAAGATAATATGATAAACGTCCTCCATAGTATTGATATATTTTTTTGAATAATGAATCCTCCAGAGAAAGACTTTATCAATTTTTTCCATAAAAATTGATAAAATAAATGCAATAACCTCCCAATCTTTGCTGTATCACTAAAATGTTTATTGATATATTACCACATGAGATTATTAGTCAATGGCTTACAAGTATTAGTTCACAAACTTGCAGATTATGGTATAGCATTTGGTGCGCAAAACCAATGGCTGTTACAATGTGCAGATATATTGCCTTTGAATATAAGTTTTCGGAATTATCATTATTTGCGTTGTCAAAATTTAAAAATTTGACAGAATTATCGCTAGGTTCGCTTCCATATTTTTTAGATATTGGATCACTTACAACGTTGAAGACATTATATTTAGGTCCCAATCACTACGTTAATGATACAACGTTGTGTAAACTTACTAATATAACCACTCTATCGTTGGCGCATAATCAATACATAACGGATAAATCATTACAATGTCTAACGAAAATCGTTGATTTGGACATTTACGCCAACGATCAGATTACGAGTGCAATGTTGAAGACCCTGACGAATTTAACAAAATTGGGTATTGGTCGGAACAACACAAATATGAACGATTCATTGGAACGCTTGACAAAATTGTCCCGTTTGATTTTAAAAGGTTATAAATTTGTTGCTGATAAAACAATAATGAATCTTGCGAACATTACATATTTGAGAATTGAAGGAGATAATGATATAACAGATAATTCGTTGAGGAACTTGACAAATTTAAAAAGTATTCGTCTTCAAAATTTTAACCACACAAAATATGAATCTTTAAAATTTTTGACGAACCTGACTGAATTAGATTTACGTTGTGACGTAATAACAGATCATGAGCTCGGAAAGATTGGTAGTTTACGTTTACTAACCATCACAAACCAAACATGCTCAAGTACTAGCAAAGCAATTGGAAAATTAACAAATCTCGAAAAATTGCAAATACAACACAGTGGTTGCGTAAGAAATCGTGACTTGTTTGAACTAACTAATTTGAACGAGTTATTGCTGAGTGGATGTTCTGGTAGACGTCGAAATCAACTTTGGCGAGTATTACCGAATACAATTATTACAGATGATTGCGTCCAATACAATTAATTTGTTGTCATTATCAAATATAATAACAAAAAATTGATCCAAAAAGATCTATTGCGAATACGATCATCAAAAACATATAAATGCCACGATATCCTATCCTCATCTACAAACTTTTTTTAATCAATAAAATTATTAAACATCCAGATATATCGCTGCTTCTTAAAAAAGAACTTATTCAACTTCAATTTCGTAAAATAGTGTTGATATCAAATCCTCAAATTATCGAACAATTATTTGAGCATGCCAGAAAAGATACGCATTTTCATCACATCAAATTTAATGGATTATCTTATTATGAAACTACAAATATATGGATGTCGCATAAAATTGTTGATCGACCAGAATATGATCCTGACATTCCTTGCACATCACATCGTAGATGCGAACATGAGCCAATGATTTATCCGATATGCACTGATAAAATCAAATATATATTGAAGGAAGGTTATGAAGGAAAAAAAATGAAAGATGAATTACAAATTTCACAATGCAAATTGAGCAATGTATTATTGGTCGGTTTTAATAACCTTACAATTCGAAATGATTGTGGCAAGAACAAGGACCATAGAGGATCAAATCATTGCAACATTTTTTTACCGATGAATGATAGAATCGTAATAAAAGATATGCAACATTATATGATTTGGCGATTGCCTATTACAAATTAAAATCGCATAAATGGGACGAAACGTATGAATTGTTTAGTGGATTGGATGTGATAATGGATAATAAAAACATAGAGATTTCTTTGTATTTTAATGATTGGCTTTGATAACATTCAATGATTATTGGATGTTATCTTATCTCATTGGCGTGCAAATCTCTGGCAAATACAATTCTTTGTAGTAAAATTGCGTTCGACTTTCAATGATCCAATAAACATGCAATTCTTCAGCGAATACTAATCCGTTGCAGCAACATTGCATTCGACTTCAACTATCTATTGAATGCGTCATGCGATTCTTTAGCAAATACAATTCTTTACAGTAAAATTGCATTTGACTTTCAATGATCTATTTAATATGCCATGTAAATTTTCAGCAAACACAAATCTTTGCGGTAATATTGCATTCTACTTTCAATAATCTATTGAAGATGTCATGCAATTCTCTGGCAAATACAATCCTTTGCAGCAACATCGCATTCGACTATGGATAATCTATTGAATATGTCATGCGATTCTCTGGCAAAATACAATCCTTCGCAGCAACATTGCATTCGACTTTCAATGATCTATTGAATATGTCATACAATTCTCCAGCTAATACAATTCTTTGCAGCAACATTGCATTTGACATTCAATGATCTATTGAATATGTCATGCAATTCTCCAGCTAATACAATTCTTTGCAGCAACATTGCATTCGACTTTCAATAATCTATTGAATATATCATGCAATTCTCCAGCAAACATAGTCCTTGGCAGCAACGTTGCGTTCGACTTTCAATAATCTATTGAATATATCATGCAATTCTCCAGCAAACATAGTCCTTGGCAGCAACGTTGCATTCGACTTTCAATAATCTATTGAATATATCATGCAATTCTCCAGCAAACATAGTCCTTGGCAGCAGCGTCGTGTTCAACTTTCGATGACATGTTGAACATGACCTGCAATTCTTATCTATAACATATATGGTAGCAATCACTCATGATGGCGACCATATATATAATTTTGCGAACACGCATCAAAAAATGGATTTTTTGAAATAAGATGGACGAGCCTATTAATTTCGTAATCATAATTATGAAATTAATAAAAAAAATTGAAAATCAGAATCACTGAAATAATATTAGAATTACTAAGTAAACGATGTTCTTATCACACCATGATATTCTTCCACTGATTAGCAAGAACATACCAGATCAGGATAAAATTTATCTGACTATGACTTCTAAACAAATGGATCATCTGAAACGCATAATGATATTTTCAGAAATGATTGACATCCAGATTATAAATTCTTTGTCATATTTTGATAGATTTGAAAATGTAATAATATATCAACAAAAAGATAAATATCCTAAGTGTATCAAACGTGCTTTGGTGCATTCGCGTGTGACAAATCTTCCAATGACAGTCAGACGTCTTCAATTTGGAAGAAACTTTAACCAAAAGATAGATGGTTGTGTCCCACCATCTGTAACGTATGTTAAGTTTGGATTTAGATTCAATCAATCTATTAAGGGGTGCATTCCAGAGTCTGTAACGCATATTAAATTTGGATACGAATACAATCAACCAATTGAGGGATGTATTCCGTCATCAGTAACCCATTTAAAGTTCGGTCATGATTTTAACCAGCCCATAAAATATTGTGTGCCAGATACGTTAACTAACTTAACATGCGGTAAAATTTTCGATAATTCGATTAAGGGATGTATTCCAAATGTGACTAACTTGGAAATAGGTAAACATTTTTATAGTTCAAACAATGAGATATCGTCAACGATAACACATTTAACGTTAGGACACGGTTTTGATGAACCAATAAACAAACGAATTCCGGCGTCGGTAACCTATTTAAAAACCGGTTATTATTTTAATCAACCAATTTGCGATGGTGATATTCCTCCGTCAATTATTTCTCTGATATTTGGTCACTATTTTAATAAGCCAATCGATAATATTCCATCATCAATAACTTATCTAGAAATCAATAGCAACTTCACTCAACCTCTTCAAAATCTTATTCCTGCATCAGTAACTCATTTAGTGTTCGGATTTTATTTTAACCGATCAATTGTAAATGTCATTCCGACATCCGTAACTCGTTTAAAATTCGGTTATTATTTTGACTATTCGCTAAATGGTAATATTCCTCCATCAGTAATTGAAATAATATTGAACAAAACGTACAAGAAACCTATTGATGATAGTATTATGCCACTGATAAAATACACATGAGAATTTATGTAGATAAATAAATATCTTTACTTATCGACGATATTTGTACACGTAATTATCGATAACTCGATTTTTAGATTTGGCATTTGCACGATACGTCTTATAACTCGCCTGACAACCATTTTCCAATGCAAATTTTAAGATAGCAACGTGACCTAATTTGATAGCTTCTAAACAAACATCTTCGTTCCAAGGACATATTTCTGTTTCTTTTGATTCGAGTCCACATGTATTTCTATCAAATCCACGCAACCATCTTAATACATCTAAATTATGATTACGAACGGTTATGCGGCACGCATCAGCATCCCATGGACATCCTTGTTCTCTGCACCATACAATTACGTGCAGATGTCCATTAGACGCTGCTGATGATATAATTTCAGACGATAATTTACACCCGTGTGCATATAAATATTGCAAACACTCAAGATCGCCGTTCGATGCTACCATACTAAGGTTAACCTTATCGACTTGGTATCCCCATTCTACTAGCAATTTCAAAATTGCTAAAGATCGTGCAAGATCGGGGATGTTTTCGTTGAATGGGCAATTTATGTTATGTAACCATTCTATCATCAAAATATTTCCACTAGAAAGGGCCGCTATAAACACGATTTCATTGCGAACAATGAAGTTGTTATGATAGAGCAGCTGCAAACTTTCAAGATTTCCAGAGTAAGCTACAAGTTCGCTTGTGTTGATGTTAGATTTAACATAGCCATTATCTATCAACCATGTTAAAATATGCGGATGAGGACATATTGTATGACTCTCATATTCATATCCATTTTCGTACGCAAATTTCAAAATGTCAAGATAACCTGAGTTTATTGCAGCGTCACCTACATTGCGCAACGAGTCGGGATCCAGTGAATAAAAATATTTAACGATGTCAAGTCGTCCTTTCTCAGCAGCCGCGTAACTACGTAGCGTACAATTTTCATCATTTTCAATCAAGAATTTGATAATATTCATATGTCCTTCTTTTCCTGCATAAGAAACGGCCAAGCCATCGATCCCAAAATTATTGTCAATTAACCATTTAAGAGTTTTTAATTGATTACCTTCTGCAGCATATCTGGTCGCGCTACTAAAACGTCTATAACCAGATTGAACCATCCATCTCAAAATATAGACATGACCAACTTTCGCAGCTCCTTGCATAATATATTCTGCATTATCCCAACCAAAAATGTTATGATTTATGTGCAATATTTTTCGGATTAGCTGTAAATCTCCTCGTTGACCGAGCATTTTATAAATTTTAGGATAATAATACATAATTTTATTTTCGATGATGATATATTTGTTTGGGATTTCATGCCCATCAAACAACAATTCTAGTGAATATTTATGGAGATTGGTATGATATTGCATTCGAAAGAATTTTGTATCACCTAATATTTTTTTAAATTCAGCTTCGATAAGTGGCATATGAATACCAAATCAATTAATACTTTTGCATGTTCTGAGGAAAGATCTTTTATCGGAGATGGGAAGAAAATGGAAAACTTGTTCGTCGATATCAGAGTTTATCATTATGATATTCAAATAGAACGATTGTTGACGAGTGGTTGTTCAATAATCATTTTTTTATGGATTTAAACAGATGCATTATCGGTAACAGGATTCAATGATCTATTGAATGTGAAGTGCAAATCCTCAGCAAGTATAATTCTTCGCAGCAACATTGCATTTGACATTCAACGATCTATTGAATGTGACGTGCAAATCCCTGTAAGTACAATCCTTTGCAGCAACATTGCATTTGACATTCAATTGATCATCGAATGTGACGTGCAAATCCTCAGCAAGTATAATTCTTTGCAGTAACATTGCATTTGACATTCAATTGATCATCGAATGTGACGTGCAAATCCCTACCAAAAACATAATCCTTTGCAGCAACGTTGCATTTGACATTCAATAGATCATTGAATATGATGCGCAAATCCCCTGTAAGTGCAATCCTTTACAGCAACATTGCATTTGACATCCAATAGATTGTTGGATATGACACGCAGTTCTCCAGCAAACATAATCCTTCGCAGCAATGTTGCATTTGACATTCAATAGACAATCAAATATGACATGCAATTCTCCAGCAAACATAATCCTTCGCAGCAATGTTGCATTTGACATTCAAAAGATCATTGAATATGAAGTGCAAATACAATCCTTGTAACAACATTGCATTTGACATTCAATGATCCATTGAATACGACATACAATTCTTCAGCAAACATAATCCTTTGCAGCAACATTGTATTTGATATTCAATAGATTATTGAATATGGAACGCATTTTTCCGCAAATACAATTCTTTTGCATTCAATTTTCGACGATCTATTGAATGTGACATGCAAATCTTTAACAAGTACAATCCTTTGCAGCAACATTGCATTTGACATTTAACGATCCATTGAATATGACGTGCAAATCTACAGCAAATATAATCCTTTGCAACAACATTGCGTTCAACATTCGATGATCTATTGAACGCGATATGCAAATTTTCAACAAATATAATCTTTCGCAGCGACATTGCATTTTGCGTGCAAATTTACCACAATATTACACACTAACTAATTTCATAATCATAATTATGAAATTAATTAACTAAACGATCCCAAAACTCGCTCACGATCGGCTCCATTATTTTTGCAATAATTTCACGTGGAAAAATTATTACCTTCTCATTCAACCTATTAACACATGCCATAAAATATGCATACGTTATGTGATCATTTTTAGTCCAGAAAACATACGAAAAGGTATCTCTAGAATTGGATATATATGCGCACAATATCAACTTTTTATATAACAAATGAAAGTTAATAGATTTATGCAACTTTTGTAACATTGCGATATTATTATTGGCAACATAATACAATGGTATGACACCGCCATTTATATCTGTTTTCAATTGAAACAACAGTTTTTGTTTTTTTTGAGCATCAAGACCAGCAACAGTGTCTGTCATAGATGGCCAATTTTTAGAACGTTCCAATAATTGATCAAACAAAGTGCTCTCAGGCAATAAAGCAAGTCTCGTAATATCTGTATAAGTGACTCTTGCTATGAAATCATTGTCACAATACTTCACAAAATCAATCCGTTTTCCCAAACGAGCAAAGGTATTATAGTTTTCATGATTAAATGATGAGAATGTGTATCGCATTAATAAATCAAACATTTCATCACTGATAGTTATTTCATTTTGTAATACATATTCTAACGTTCGAATTGCACGATCAGATTCTATGTCATTAAAATATAACATGGTCGCTTTGTAATTATTTCGTTTGATAGCTTCTACCAAGTTATTAATGATATCTTCAGATGAACCTATTTTTTGTCGACTGACTAATTGTGGTAACAGTGATATAATTTTATCTGCTCGATCACAGTCGAGAATATGTTTCATATATTTGTCTTCCATATCCACTGAAAATTTTTGCGCCGCTTGTGAGCGATAATAATTTTCACCGTCAGTTGCCAACATCAAATCGATCATTTTAACATCGTTATATCTACAAGCTTCCAACAAGACTTCGAGCAATGCAGGAAATCTCCAAGATCTTATCGAATTAAAAACGTAAAAGGATAGTTGTTCGTCATTGTCAATATGCATCATATGTTCGATAATCGGTTCCGGTATTTTACAAGATGGTCCATATACTTTAACAAAATCTTTCAATGATTTGATCGAAAGATAACTCGGATCTTTTATTAGTGTCGGATCTTTCCAGTAAAAAAAATCATATATTTTGGTACTTTCATTTCTGGGAATAATTTTAGCGACGTAACAATGTGCAGATGTGAACGAATTAAATTGATACGTTGTAATCTCTGTACGCAAACTAATCACATGCACAATTTTTGATATATCATATCGATTTGCTCGAGTAGCAATAGCGAAAGCATCGTTGATGTCAGTACTCATCCTTAACATAATATATAATATTATTGCCTATACTTGTATTTTTCATTTTTTTTAATAGTCATCAGCATTTTTCAAATATTGATAACTAATCAAACTTTTCCAAAATATTCTCATAATAATCATCGAAATCAATTTTGATCAAATTTTTATCTACTAATTCATATACATCAGAATTAGTCTTCTGAACAAGATCAATATTATGCGTTATCATAACAACTGCTCCTTCAAAGTTATTTATTGCGTCTATCAAACTATTGATCGAAGTAATATCTAAATGATTAGTTGGTTCATCTAATAATAATACATCTGGATTAATCAAAATCAAATTTGCCAATACAACTCTCACTTTTTGCCCACCAGATAAAGTTTTGATCATACGAAGATGCAAATCTCCCGCTAATCCTACGTTTCCCAACGCTTCTCTTGCTTTAATAATTTCCAATCCTTTTGTCGTACTAATCAAAAACTGAACAGGCGTCGCATCATCCGGCAACGTATCTGCCAAATGTTGATTAAACATTCCAATTTTACATTTATGTTCAATTTCGCCATGATTTGGAATAAGTTGTCCAGATAATAATTTCAAAAGAGTAGATTTACCGACACCATTATCTCCAACGATCGTTATCTTGCTCTTTGCGCACACATCTAAATCAATGCCTTCGAATAACACTTTATCATAACCAAATGTAACATCAGATAATTTCATTAATACGCCTTTATTTTTTTCGACAGTTTTGAATTTGAATTTGATAACATACTTTTTTGGAGGTTCCAATGATTTGTTTTTATCAATAAATGCAGCTACAACTTCTTTAGGTAAGCTCTTTTTCTGCATTCCACGCACTTCATTTTGAATCCCATTCCATTTTTTAGTCAATATTTGAATATGCAAATCGTACTGCGCCACGAAAGCATCGTAGTTACCTTTATAGAACGTTAATTTATTATTCTCGATATGAATCATATTATCACACACATTGTTTAAGAAATGAGAATTGTGTGAAACAATTATGAGGGTTTTCTTCCAAACATTGGCCAAATAATCCGTCAACCAAATAACTGAATTCAAATCAAGATGATTAGTTGGTTCGTCCAATAATAACAAAGTTGGTTTCATATAAAGTCCTCTTGCTAAAGAAACTCTCATTCTCCATCCACCCGATAGATTTTGAATACACTGGTTTTGTTTCTCCGTATCGAATCCCAATCCAAATAATATTTTTTTAACGTGTGCTTCGTCTTTGTCATATTCATTTATAATCATTTCTTCATTCAAAGATTTGTATTCTAACATTTCCCCATCAGAATGCTTCTCAATCAAACTTAATTCATTTAGTCGATTAATTATCTTGCATCGTTTGATATTAGCGTCTAAAATTAATTGAGTTAGTGTAAGGTCATGTATTTTTGGGTTGTTAAATTTCATCTCTTGATCGACATAATATACATCGTGATTGATACATATCGATTCTAAATATTTTAAAAGAGTAGTTTTGCCACATCCATTGTTACCTATCAATCCATATTTCTTTCCGCGGCCAATTACAAAATCAGACTCTTCGATTAATTTTTTTTCGAAGACATTTATTGATACTTTCGTTTCGATGATATTGTCCTGCTTTTTGGTGTGTGCACTATTATCCCGCAATGCGTTTTTTGTTGTGTGCGACATGTCGATAGATTTTATGATATTGAAAAAAATAATAACGATATTTATTTGTTCAATTTTTTTGCAAATATATGTGCTATTCATATCCACAATGGTTGAAATATTTACCGGAAATATAGAAAAACTATCGTTAGAAAATAAAGATTACAGAAAAGTTTTATTTACGAGTGGCAGACAGCAATTAGTATTGATGAGATTAAAACCGGGAGAATATATTGGTATGGAGAAGCATGATGATGCGGATCAATTTATTAGAATCGAAAAAGGTAATGGTGCAGTACAATTCGGTGCGGACGTTAAAGATTTATTGCAGGTAACATTAGGAGACGGATCTGCTGTGTTGATACCTGCAGGAACGTGGCACAATATTATAAATACTTCTAATGAGGATATGAAATTGTACACTTTGTACTCGCCGCCACAGCATGAGGACAAATTAGTGCAAGCGAACAAGCCAGCACAGGAAGGAGGCAAGGTGTATCATCAAAAATATTTAAAATATAAGGGCAAATATTTGTCGTTGAAGAAATCGTTAATTTGATAACTAAATATTTTAGTTATCAAATTTATGATGTTAATATGAGCTTGAACTTGGGCGGATGTTTCTTGAATGTATAATCATAGTATGATTTTGGTATAGTAAGTTCTTTTATGGTGTCGGGAATATCTCTAAAATCTTGCTTGAAGAAACCGCCAAATCTTAAATGGGTGACAGATGCAGGTATATTATTCAATATTTCTTGATCGAAGAAATAACCAAATCTTAAATGTGTAATTGAAGATGGCAATGCATCTTCTATAAAATGGGAAAAACGGAAACCAAATGTCAAGTGAGTTACGGATTCAGGTATGTATTTTATTCTCTTACTCAAACGTCCAGTATAATCAAATACATAACTCGCAATTGGTTGGTTAAACTCAAAACCAAAAATTAAATGCCTGACTGAATCGGGTATGTATTCACGTATTTGACGGTTAACGCAGTGTCATTTTCATCCACATATATACATATTACTACTACATTCTCATTTATTATTTTGATATCATCAGACAATTTTTTGGAACCAACAAAAAATCTCACTATGTTCTAACTTTTCTAGCATATCTTTAATCACAAAAACTTATCCTTTTACACTTGGAGGATAATAAAATTAATGATAGTGAGTTGATAAAATTAAGCAATTTGAAATTGTTACATCTAACTTGCGACAAGGCAGATGTAACCGGCGAAATACTAAGATCTCTAACAAAACTTGAATTTCTAAGTTTGATAAGAAATTTTAACGTAACAAGTGAAGACATAATGAAACTCAAGAATCTCAGAAAATTAGAATTATATAGTTGCAACCAAATTGAGAGGAATCAAATCAGCTTGCCAAAATTGGAGTCGTTTTATAAGGTATCTTAATAAAAATTGATATTATTATTATCAGTCAAGTATGAACAAAGTAACGAATAAATGTTAAAAAATATCATAAATACGTTACCGAACGAAATCATTTCCCTATGGGTCAATAGTAAAAATGCGCACGTATGTCAATTATGGCATAATATTTTGTATAGGAAGCCTATGAGTGTTAAATTATGGTGTGGAACGCATAGATATGATCGCATAATGACTGATTATCCATTGGAGACTTTTTTTAAATTCAAATGTTTGATAGGATTAGATTTGGGAACAAAAATAGTTACCGAAGAATCATTCAAACAGCTTACAACGTTAAGAACTTTAGTTATACATGACAATAACCATGTGACTGATAAAATGTTATATGGCTTGACAAATCTGACTTCACTATCATTATATTCGAATGAGCAATTAACAGATCAGGCGTTGAAAAGTTTAACAAATTTACAATATTTATACTTATCATCTAATAAATTAATCACAGAAGAAGCATTAAAATTTTTGACACAACTTACAAAATTAGATCTTGGATCCTTTTTAATTACCGACGATTCACTAAAATTTTTGACACAACTTACAAAATTAGATCTTGGATCCTTTTTAATTACCGATGATACACTAAAACATCTTACAAAAATAAATTATTTAGCATTTCCTGGCTATAGGATTACCGATGAATCGATGAAATGTCTCACAGAGATTGACCATTTGAAGTTATATGGTAAGTCATCTATAAGCAATAAATCGATCAAGTATCTCACAAAAATAAATAATTTGTCACTATATGACAGTAATTTGATAACAGATAAATCAGTTAAGCATCTTACAAAAATTACTTCTTTAGATATCTTTAATTGTGATTTAGTAACAGACTCGTCGATTAAAAAATTAACGAATATGACAGATTTGCAAATTGAGAAATGTAATAATATAACATGCAAATCGTTGAAATATTTGACTAATTTGACGTCGATATACGTATGTGACTGGCAACAGATTGATAACGACGAATTTGGAAAACTAACCCATCTAAAATCGCTGAATGTTTATCATGACGAATCAATAACCGGTGAATCAATTAGTCGTTTAGTTGGACTTGAATCGTTGAAGTTATACGCTAACAAAAATGTCACAAACGAAAATATTCAAGTGCTTACAAATTTAAAGGAATTATGTTTGGAAAATTATGATCAAATTGAAGGACACGAACTCAAGCTTCCAAATTTAATTGACTTTACGCAATATTGATAAATGAATATTTTTGATTATCAACATTGCAAAAAAATTGATTTAAAAATAATTAGCAATCGTAGCTATCTACAAAGACCAAAATGAACAAAGATATATTTGTCAAAATTTGTGATTTTTTATGTGACTATGATAGACTTAATTTCGTATCAGTAACAGAACAATTTAATAAATTGATACAATACATATATTTCGATGAAAAGATATCCATTGATAAAATCACCCATCTATCATATTTTGATAGATTTACGAATATTACGATGGCGAATATTACGATGGCGAACTTTATCAAAAAAATACCTAAACATTTGATCAAATTACAATTATACTCATACATGCTATGTACATTTGGTAAATTACCAATAACCTTAAGATATCTAACGTTGGATTATTATTGTAACGAGGATTTATTAAGAAACATACCTAACACAATCACACATTTGAACATATATATCAAAATTACTAAAAATATCAAAAAATGCTTACCAGAAAGTATTACTCATCTTCATATTGACGATTTTGACACACGCGTTGATTTGAAGAAATATATTCCTCAAAATGTAACAAATTTGACATTTGGATATAGGGATAAACCAAATATAACCAGCGCATGTATCCCGAAAACAGCAAAACATTTAAAATTCCTTGGTCCGATTTATCATAAGATTGATATTCCTTATGGAGTGACACACTTAACTTTTGGAAATACTCTTCGTGAAAATATTGACATACCGACATCCGTCACACATTTATATTTACATATTTGTGATAATAATTTACGCATTCCAAATAGCGTTTTATATCTAAGTTTATTTGACAAACATACGAACGTTCCAAATAGTGTCATCGATTTATTATATGTGGGACACTTTTTGGTCGATGGAGCATGGATACCTTCCAGCGTAAAACATATTGAGTTTACTCAGACTTATCGACGCCAATATATACCAGCGAGTGTTACTCATTTAACATTACCGACGTATAGTAAAGATTATTCGCTAAGAAAAATCCCTTTACATGTCGAACATATTACATATAGACACTGTAGCATAACTAATTATTGTGACGATTTCGATAGTATACCAACACATATCAAATCTTTGACAATTGGAAGATTCAAAGTTGATATTCGATGATTATTTAGACGAAAAAATGTTGACAACTAAATTATTTTAATTATCAACATTTGGATGGCGCTTGCGATTTTTCTAGCGGTTATTGGTAGTAATATCGTGTGTAACTTTAAATGATGTACACAAATTTTTAGCCGGTTATTGGCAGCGAACATTGCATGTAACTTTCAACGATTAATTGAACGATATGCAAATCTCCAGCCAGTTCTCGGCAGTGAACGTTGCATGTAACTTTCAATGATCGATTGAATGATAAATGCAAATCTCGAGCCAGTTCTCGGCAGTGAACGTTGCATGTGACTTTCGATGATCAATTGAATGATGTATGCAAATTTTTAGCCAGTTATCGGCAGTTACGTTGCATATAACTTTGAATGATGTACGCAAATTTTTAGCCAGTTCTCGGCAGCAACATTGCACGTAACTTTCAACGATCAATTGAATGATATATGCAAATCTCCAGCCAGTTCTCGGCAGCGAACAAACGTACGTTAAAACACCGCAACTATTTACAAATCACTCAAGAAACTTATGACAAAATAAACGCAATTTTTCTACTTTATCGGTCGCAACAATTTCGTTGTAAAGTATGCGATATATTTAATTTATTCATTTCTTTCGACGTTGTAGATAAGGCTACTATGTTCTGAGTTGTTAACTGATTTACGATAAGGTTTGCCATGTCGATATATGCAAAAAAATCCAACCGTTTTTGCTATTCATTCTAAATATATGCAATCTTAACGATTTTATTTTTAATTTTATTTTGAAACTAATAAACATAAACAGTTTTATGTTTGTTAGCTTTTAATAACAAGTTCCAATTGTACTACCGGAAGCTCCATGACATGTGTTTGGATAACTACAATGCCAGTCTGCAGTGCATTCCGATGTAGTCAAACAAATCTCTCCACTTAAAGCATCCGACCATACAACTCTTTTTGTTGATGCACAGTTACATGGATACTCATAACCACCTGTAAATCCATAGTTGCATTGGCAAGCTTTTAAATCTGTAAAAATGTTATCTCCAACACTTTTACATTTGACTTGATTGTATGATTGCAAATTACACTCCCACAGATTCGCAATACATTTACCTTCTGGCACACACACTGGCGCAGAACCGTTATAAATGACTCTACTTGGAGCATCGCATTTACAAAGATCGTTACTAGTGCTGGTTACCATAGGGTTAGTATCAAAGGATTTTAAGCACTTACATGACCCAGTTGAACATTCGTATGAACCATATAATGCAGGGCAATTACCATACGAACACGTTTTGGCTACACAACTTGTACCATTTCCGACATATCCATTTTTACATTTGCATTGATAGACCGGAGTAAATGAAGCAGGTAAAGTAGGAAACGTAGCAACACATTCCGCATTTGAATCACAGTTGGAACATGTTGATAAACATGTATCTACACATACTGAACTGTTGGGTTTGACATGAGCACAGTGGATATCAGGACCAAAAAATGATGTTTGGCCGTGGGCTAATCTACAATTCAATGTATTGCTTCTTTGTGAAAATGGACAAGGACTAGGTGCTAAATTTGTAAAGAAATTAATGCAATCGGCCGATGATGTAAATGTTGTATCTGCTAAATATGGTCTATATCCAATTTCAGCTGTACCATTACATGCCGGAATGATGATATTATTACAAATGTAGTCAGCAGTTATAGTGCTTTGGCTCAATGCAAACAAGGCCGATGCTCCTTTATCTTGGATTGTAAATCCTAGGATAATCTTCGAAGTATTTGGACTGAACACAATATATTCTCTGTTTCTGAATCCTTTTTGAATAAAATCATAGGTTCCTGTTGCGATATTGTAGCCAGTATCAATGTCAATGTTAGAATCGACTTGCAAGATATCAGTGCTGATCCATTTGGTTGTAAAAAGATCAATGTACGTGTGGAGAACGATAGGGGTATAATTCAGAAATATAACCAAGTCAGTGATGATTTTGTCATACTCTAAAGCAATGAAGCGAGGACCAAAATCTCCGACATCTTGAACGGTGTGAAATGTGTCCGATGTCGTAAAATTATCACTAAAAGCATTGAGCATAGTGGTAGAATTTCTAGATCGTAACAACCAGACCTGAGCTGAATAATATCGGTCATCCAATAAAGATGATGAAACAATAAGGAAAAGGAGAAAGAACAACATGACGAGTGCTTTGTAATTACTTAATTTACAAGGCATTCCTAACATTTTATTTTTCAATTTTTTTTTGCGATAATAAATTCAATTTATTATCGCAAAACGTAATCAAACATTGTTTATGGTATACATTGATAAATAAATATATTTAATTATCAATATCACTGGTTAGCATATCATGATTAACAGGAACAGTAAGTCGGTTCACTGCAAAACAAAGAGGTCGATTTTTTGTGTTGCCAGATTTGAAATCTTTGAAGACATATGAGAAAAAGAATGCAAAGTTCGCTGTAGGTTATTGGGAGACATTTTTAATGAAATCGATAATATATGCGTTATTCTAAAATTTTAACGATCAATTTTTTTTGCCTTTTTAGCAGCAATCTTCGGTGTTGGAAATGTTCCTTTTTTGATAGGTGGTTTTCTGACGATAACTTTTTTTGGCGCTGGAAGATCTGGAGATTGAGTCTTTTCTTTTTTGACAAGTTGTTTAGCAACCGCTTTATTTGGAACTTCTTTTTTGACAGATTGTTTGGCAACGGCATTGTTTGGCACACAAGATTCTAAAGATGACGATGAATCCATCTCTCGAAATTCTGACGATTCTTCATAAGATGAGGAAGAATATGAATCCTCTTTGATAGGCGTTTTTTTAGCGATGGATTTCTTGGCAACAGGAGATTCTAAAGATGATTCAGATGAACCTATTTCTTGAAATTCTGGTGATTCTTCATAAGATGAAGATGAATCCAATTCTCGTTTTTTTTGAACTGGTGCTTTTTTGGCGGCGACCTTGGTTGGCATTTTTTTTGGTACGGGAGGTTTTTTAGCAGCGGCCTTCGTTGGCATTTTTTTTGGTACGGGAGGTTTTTTAGCAGCGACCTTTGTTGGCATTTTTTTTGGTGCGGGAGATTCGAAAGATGAAGATTCCTCCAAGTCTTTCCTAAAATTTGTAGATTTTTCGTCATCTGAAGAATAATCTGATAACGATGCAGATTCCTGATTATTATTTACAAATTTACTAAGCGCTGGATTGTTTTGGATGAAATTTTGATGTGTGGAGCCCATATGAACTAAATCTCCAGAATAAATATGCTGCGTATCTATTACATGCTTGTTGAGGGCATTGACAAGATTTTCAAAAAAACGAGGGTCATGATACGTAAACATATCGACATGGATGGCAATGTTGTATGTTTTGTTGATAGTGTTATTGTTCGTGGTGGTCGTCATTATATTGTATTGAGGGGATTTTTTCTTTATAAAGCTTTGGAATGAAACGCAAAAAAATTGAAAAAAAAAGTATTTAAAAATGGATATAAAACATACTAAGGCAAAAATGTTTAAACTAATGTAGAAAAAATGATAAGAATTCTTCCTACTGATCAAAAATCGATAAATTTACAATTAGTTGAAAAAACTATTAAAGAATAAATGTTTATGTTGTCAAATTATAATTTGATAACGTACATGAACAGAATTATATATCTAACATCATAAAAGTATTATTTCTAAATATACTATAATGAACCTATTTCTACCTAATCCATCACCACAGAAATTTAATTGCTATGATACAAACTTATTCAAATTACTATTTTACATTCCCGACATAATATTTTACGTTTCTAATCTGTTCCCGAACAATATTCCTAAAAAATTTTGTTACACGTACGATAATGCAAAATTAGAAAAACGTATGGCAGTCCATTATCACGTGTGTCGTGTTTATCAAGATCGAAGTTACATTGTTTTTAGGATAACTGATTATGCGTACGAGTGTCAATATGATCATTTAAATTATTCGTGGAAAATTTGTAACCTTCATAGTAGTTATGATAAATATCAAATCACCGATCACATGATAGAATTCTCTTTTTTTGTTAGATTAGGTATTCCGGAAATATATGAGTATGCGTTTGACAAACAGAAAGCGATCTTTTGCAATAAATATGCAAAAATATTTTTGTTATTGAACCGATATGTGCAAAATGTGGTTATCGATTTAATTTTTGATAAGATCATAAAAATATCGGACAATACAGAATTGATTCAGTTTAGAATAAGATGAACATATTGACAAATAAATGTTTTAGCTACAAATATTACGATTTGATCAAAATAAAGGAATGGTCAAAATTAGTTCGTCCGTTTGGCGCGTGAAATAAAAAAGGTCGAACGTAGTAATTTGCATAAATTATCATTTGGGGTAATAAAAATAACCAAATTATCGGATTCACTAGAGAAACTTGGTAACTTGCAAAAATTTGTATTTGCATAACAACCAAAAACATTAGGACAATTTATTGGTTTACAAAAATTATCACTGGATATTAACAAAATAACCAAAATACCTAAAATAATCGGACGACTCGTAAATTTACAAGAATTATCGTTGGGTTATAACCAAATTCAATTGGACAACTTGTGAATTTACGGAAAATTTGGTTATATGGTCGCCATGAGTGACGTTTCTATTCTTGAACGTTATCTTTATCTCGATTCAACGAAATAATATAAAGATAGCATTTAAGAATCGAAAGGTCACTCATGATGGCGACCATATGTAATCATCCAATGTTACTGGCAAGACAGACACCGAGAGATTTGAATGCATCAATATTTAATCATTCAATGTTGCTGGCTAGACGATTGTCTTGAGATTTGAATATCCCAATATTTGATCATTCAATGTCGCTGGCAAGAGGTTGAATAATAAAATTACTGGAAACGATAGGACAACTTAGTAATTTGCAAAAATTATAGTTGTCTAATAATAAAATTACCGGAAACAATAGGACGACCCAGTAATTGTAAGATCATACAATAAAAAATTGAATTTTTTATTGTAAGATAAATATTCTATTAAGAAAGAGCAAATGGACCAAAGTGATATATTATACCAAACATTCAATGAATTATCATTAAACGATATTGTGAGATATTCAACTGTTAATAGACTTATAAATCATATATGTGATTTACAATATGCGAGATTAATAAAAGACTATGAGAACATCCTAGCGAACATTTTTTATAAAGGCTCATACAAACAAATGTATGTAGCTTGTTATGAATTAGACGGTTTTATAAAAAAATATTCAGACCTTAACTTATTCAATTTTTTTTCTACAAACGCATTAAATATTCAATCGAGAAATATTGTTAAGTTGCCAAAAATGATAGGACAACTCGTTAATTTGAAAGAATTATGGTTGGATAATAATAAAATTACAAAATTACCGGAAACAATAGGACAACTTGTTAGTTTGCAACGATTATGGTTGTCTTATAACCAAATTACAAAATTACCGGAAACAATAGGACAACTTGTTAATTTACAAGAATTATGCATGTATAATAATCAAATTACAAAATTACCGGAAACAATAGGACAACTTAGTAATTTGCAAAAATTATCATTGTCTTATAATCAAATTACAGAATTACCGGAAACAATAGGACAACTTGTTAATTTGCAAATATTATGGTTGTGTAATAATCAAATAACAGAATTACCAGAAACAATCGGACAACTTGTTAATTTGCGAGAATCATCATTGTCTTATAATCAAATTACAGAATTACCAGAAACAATCGGACAACTTGTTAATTTGCAAGAATTATCGTTGTCTAATAATAAAATTATAAAATTACCGAAAATAATAGGACAACTTAGTAATTTGCAACAATTATGGTTGTATAATAATCAAATTACAGAATTACCGAAAACAATAGGACAACTTAGTAATTTGCGAATATTATCGTTGTCTGATAATCAAATTACAGAATTACCGGAAACAACAGGACAACTTGTTAATTTGCGAAAATTATGGTTGTATGATAATCAAATTACAGAATTACCAGAAACAATAGGACAACTTATTAATTTGAAAGAATTATCATTGTCTAATAATCAAATAACAGAATTATCAGGAACAATAGGGCAACTTATTAATTGTGCGATCATACAATAAAAAATTGAATTTTTTATTGTAAGACAAATATTTCATCAAGAAAGAGTAAAATGGACCAAAGTGATATATTATACCAAATATTCAATGAATTATCATTAAACGATATCGTGAAATGTTCAACTGTTAATAGACTTATAAATCATATATGCGATTTACAATATGCGAGATTAATAAACTACTATAAGAATATCCTAGCGAACATTTTTTATAAAAGCTCACACAAACAAATGTATGTAGCTTGTTATGAATTAGAAGTTTTTATAAAAAATTATTTAGACCTTAATTTATTCAATTTTTTTTCTATGAACGTATTAGATATTAAATCAAGAAATATTATTAAGTTGCCAAAAATGATAGGACAACTTATTAATTTGCAAGAATTATGCTTGTATGATAATCAAATTACAGAATTACCAGAAACAGTAGGACAACTTAGTAATTTGCGATACTTATCTGATAATAAAATTACAAAATTACCGGAAACAATAGGACAACTTAGTAATTTGCGAAACTTATCATGGTCCAATAATCAAATTACAGAATTACCGGAAACAATAGGACAACTTGTTAATTTGCAAAAATTATGGTTGCATAATAATAAAATTACAAAATTACCGGAAACAATAGGACAACTTAGTAATTTACAAGAATTATCGTTGTCTTATAATCAAATTACAGAATTACCAGAAACAATAGGACAACTTAGTAATTTGCGAGACTTATCGTTGTCTAATAATAAAATTACAAAATTACCGGAAACAATAGGACAACATCGTAATTTGCAAGAATTATGGTTGGATCACAATCAAATTACCGAATTGCCGGAAACGATAGGACAACTTAGTAATTTGCAAAAATTATGGTTGCGTAATAATAAAATTACAAAATTACCAGAAACAATAGGACAACTTGTTAATTTGAACGAATTATCGTTGTCTGATAATCGAATTACAGAATTACCGGAAACAATAGGACAACTTAGTAATTTGCAAGAATTATGCTTGTATAATAATCAAATTACAGAATTACCAGAAACAATAGGACAACTTAGTAATTTGCGACTCTTACCGTTGTTTGATAATCAAATTACAAAACTACCAGAAACAATAGGACAACTTGTTAATTTGCAAAAATTATTATTGGATAAAAATAAAATAATAGAATTACCAGAAACAATAGGACAACTTAGTAATTTACAAGAATTATGGTTGTATGATAATAAAATTACAGGATTACCGGAAACAATAGGACAACTTAGTAATTTGCAAATTTTATCATTGGCTTATAATAAAATTACAGAATTACCGGAAACAATAGGACAACTTATTAATTGTAAGATCATACAATAAAAAATTGAATTTTTTATTGTAAGACAAATATTTCGTCAAGAAAGAGCAAAATGGACCAACGTGATATATTATACCAAATATTTAATGAATTATCATTAAACGATATCGTAAGATGTTCAACTGTTAATAGACTTATAAATCACACATGCAATTTACAATATGCGAGATTAATAAATAATGACTATGAGAACATCCTAGCGAACCTTTCTTATAAAAGCTCACAGAAACAAATGTATGTGGCTTGTTATGAATTAGAAGGTTTTATAAAAAAATATTCAGATATTAATTTATTCAATTTTTTTTCTACGAACGTATTAAACACTCAATCGAGAAATATTATTAAGTTGCCAAAAATGATAGGACAACTTGTTAATTTGCAAAAATTATTGTTGGATGATAATAAAATAACAGAATTACCAGAAACAATAGGACAACTTAGTAATTTGCAAACATTATCGTTGCATAACAATAAAATAACAGAATTACCGGAAACAATAGGACAACTTGTTAATTTGCGAGAATTATCATTGTCTTATAATCAAATTACAAAATTACCGGGAACAATAGGACAACTTGTTAATTTGCAACAATTATGGTTGACTAACAATCAAATTACAGAATTACCAAAAACAATAGGACGACTTAGTAATTTACAAGAATTATGGTTGATTGATAATCAAATTACCGAATTACCAAAAATAATAGGACAACTTGTTAATTTGCAACAATTATGGTTGTCTAACAATCAAATTACAGAATTACCAGAAACAATAGGACAACTTATTAATTGTAAGATCACACAATAAAAAATTGAATTTTTTATTGTAAGACAAATATTTCATCAAGAAAGAGCAAAATGGACCAATGTGATATATTATACCAAATAATCAATGAATTATCATTAAACGATATCGTAAGATGTTCAACTGTTAATAGACTTATAAATCGCATATGTGATTTACAATATGCGAGATTAATAAACGACTATGAGAACATCCTAGCGAACCTTTTTTATAAAAGCTCATACAAACAAATGTATGTAGCTTGTTATAAATTAGAAGGTTTTATAAAAAAATATACAGACCTTAATTTATTTAATTTTTTTTCTACTGACGTATTAGATATTCAATGGAGAAATATTATTAAGTTGCCAAAAATAATAGGACAACTTAGTAATTTGAAAAAATTATCGTTGCCACATAATCAAATTACAGAATTACGGGAAACAATAGAACAACTTGTTAATTTGCAAGAATTATGGTTGCATGATAATCAAATTACAGAATTGCCAGAAACAATAGGACAACTTAGTAATTTGCGAGACTTATCGTTGTTTAGTAATAAAATTACAAAATTACCGGAAACAATAGGACAACTTAGTAATTTGCAAATATTATCGTTGGATAACAATAAAATAACAGAATTACCAGAAAAATTCGGACAACTTAGTAATTTACAAAAATTATGGTTGTATAATAATCAAATTGCAAAATTACCAGAAACAATAGGACAACTTGTTAATTTGCAAATGTTACGGTTGCATTATAATCAAATTACAGAATTACCAGAAACAATAGGACAACTTGTTAAGTTGCAAGAATTATGGTTGCATAATAATCAAATTACAGAATTACCGGAAATAATAGGACAACTTAGTAATTTGCGAGACTTATCGTTGTCTAATAATAAAATTACAAAATTACCGGAAATAATAGGACAACTTAGTAATTTGCGAGACTTATCGTTGTCTAATAATAAAATTACAAAATTACCGGAAACAATAGGACAACTTGTTAATTTGCAAAAATTATGGTTGGATAATAATCAAATAACAGAATTACCAGAAACAATAGGACGACTTATTAATTGTAAGATCATACAATAAAAAATTGAATTTTTTATTGTAAGACAAATATTTCATCAAGAAAGAGCAAAATGGACCAAAGTGATATAGTATACGAAATATTCAATGAATTATCATTAAACGATATCGTGAGATGTTCAACTGTCAGTAGACTTATAAATCATATATGTGATTTACAATATGGGCGATTAATAAATGACTATGAGAACATCCTAGCGAACATTTTATATAAAAGCTCATACAAACAAATGTATGTAGCTTGTTATGAATTAGAAAGTTTTATAAAAAAATATTCAGACCTTAATTTATTCAAATTTTTTTCTACGAACGTATTAGATTTTAAATCGAGAAATATTATTAAGTTGCCAAAAATGATAGGACAACTTAGTAATTTGCGACACTTATCGTTGTGTAATAATAAAATTACAGAATTACCGGAAACAATAGGACAACTTAGTAATTTGCAAGAATTATTGTTGCGTGATAATCAAATTACAAAATTACCAGAAACAATAGGACAACTTGTTAATTTGCAAGAATTATGGTCGTATAATAATCAAATTACTGAATTACCAGAAACAATAGGACGACTTAATAATTTGCAAGAATTATGGTTGTCTAATAATCAAATTACAAAATTACCGGAAACAATAGGACAACTTAGTAATTTACAAGAATTATCGTTGTCTTGTAATCAAATTACAAAATTACCAGGAACAATAGGACAACTTCGTAATTTGCGACACTTATCGTTGTCTAATAATAAAATTACCAAATTACCGGAAACAATAGGACAACTTGTTAATTTGCAAGAATTATCGTTGGATAACAATAAAATTACAGAATTGCCGAAAACAATAGGACGGCTTCGTAATTTGCAAAAATTATACTTGCCTAATAATCAAATTACAGAATTACCGGAAACAATAGGACAACTTGTTAATTTGCAACGATTATGGTTGTCCAACAATCAAATTACAGAATTACCAAAAACAATAGGATGGCTTAGTAATTTACAAGAATTATGGTTGTTTGATAATCAAATTACAGAATTACCGGAAACAATAGGTCAACTTGTTAATTTGCAACAATTATGGTTGTCTAATAATAAAATTACAAAATTACCGGAAACAATAGGACAACTTATTAATTGTAAGATCATACAATAAAAAATTGAATTTTTTATTGTAAGACAAATATTTCATCAAGAAAGAGTAAAATGGACCAAAGTGATATAGTATACCAAATATTCAATGAATTATCATTAAACGATATTGTGAGATGTTCAACTGTTAATAGACTTATAAATCATATATGCGAATTACAATATGCGAGATTAATAAACTACTATAAGAACATCCTAGGGAACATTTTTTATAAAAGCTCACACAAACAAATGTATGTAGCTTGTTATGAATTAGAAGATTTTATAAAAAAATATTCATACCTTAAATTATTAAATTTTTTTTCTACGGACGCATTTGATATTCAATCGAGAAATATTATTAAGTTGCCAAAAATGATAGGACAACTTAGTAATTTGCGACACTTATCGTTGTCTGAAAATAAAATCACAAAATTACCGAAAACAATAGGACAACTTAGTAATTTGCAAATATTATCGTTGGATAACAATAAAATAACAGAATTGCCAGAAACAATAGGACAACTTAGTAATTTGCAAGAATTATACTTGTCTAGTAATCAAATTACAGAATTACCAAAAACAATAGGACAAATTGTTAATTTGCAACAATTATACTTGGCTAATAATCAAATAACAGAATTACCAGAAACAATAGGACAACTTGTTAATTTGCAAAAATTATGGTTGCACTGTAATAAAATTACAAAAATACCGGAAACAATAGGACAACTTGTTAATTTGCGAGAATTATCATTGTCTGGTAATCAAATTACAAAATTACCGGAAACAATAGGACAACTTCGTAATTTGCAAATATTATGGTTGAATAACAATAAAATAACAGGATTACCAAAAACAATAGGACAACTTGTTAATTTGCAAGAATTATACTTGTCTACTAATCAAATTATAGAATTACCAGAAACAATAAGACAACTTAGTAATTTGCGAATATTACAGTTGTATTATAATCAAATTACAGAATTACCAGAAACAATAGGACAACTTATTAATTGTAAGATCTTGCAATAAAAAATTGAATTTTTTATCGCAAGACAAATATTCTATTAAGAAATAGCAAAATGGACCAAAGTGATATAGTATACAAAATATTCAATGAATTATCATTAAACAATGTTGTAAGATGTTCAACTGTTAATAAACTTGTTAATTTGCAAGATTTAAACTTGTCTAATAATCAAATTACAGAATTACCAGAAACAATAGGACAACTTATTAATTATGCGATCATACAAAAAAAAATTGAATATTTTATTGTAAGACAAATATCTTATTAAGAAAGAGCAAAATGGACCAACGTGATATATTATACCAAATAATCAATGGATTATCGTTAAACGATGTTGTAAGATGTTCAACTGTTAATAAACTTATAAATCATATATGTGAATTGCAATATGCGAGATTAATAAACGACTATGATAATATCTTAGCGAACATTTTTTATAAAAGCTCATATAAACAAATGTATGTAGATTGTTATGAATTAGACGGTTTTATAAAAAAATATTCGGACCTAAATTTATTCAATTTTTTTTCTACGAACGCATTAGATATTCAATCGAGAAATATTATTAAGTTGCCGAAAATGATAGAACAACTTGTTAATTTACAAAAATTATGCTTGTATAATAATCAAATTACAGAATTACCAGAAACAATAGGACAACTTAGTAATTTGCGATGCTTATCGTTGTCTAATAATAAAATTTCAAAAATACCGGAAACGATAGGACAACTTGTTAATTTGCAAGAATTATACTTGTCTGGTAATCAAATTACAGAATTACCAGAAACGATAGGACAAATTGTTAATTTGCAAGAATTATCGTTGTGCAATAATAAGATTACAAAATTACCGGAAACAATAGGACAAATTGTTAATTTGCAAGAATTATCGTTGTATAATAATAAGATTACAAAATTACCGGAAACAATAGGACAACTTAGTAATTTGCAAATATTATGGTTGAATAACAATAAAATAACAGAATTACCAAAAACAATAGGACAACTTAGTAATTTGGGAAAATTATACTTGCCTAATAATCAAATTACAGAATTACCAGAAACAATAGGACAACTTAGTAATTTGCAAACATTATGGTTGAACGACAATAAAATAACAGAATTACCAAAAACAATAGGACAACTTAGTTATTTGCTAGAATTATGCTTGCACAATAATCAAATTACAAAATTACCAGAAACAATAGGACAACTTGTTATTTTGCAAGGATTACACTTGTCTAACAATCAAATTACAGAATTACCAGAAACAATAGGACAACTTATTAATTGTGAGATCTTCCAATAAAAAATTCAATTTTTTATTGTAAGACAAATATTCTATTAAGAAAGAGCAAGATGGACCAACGTGATATATTATACCAAATATTCAATGAATTATCATTAAACGATATCGTAAGATGTTCAACTGTTAATAGACTTATAAATCATATATGCGATTTACAATATGCGAGATTAATAAACGACTATGAGAATATCATAGCGAACATTTTTTATAAAAGCCCATACAAACAAATGTATGTAGTTTGTTATGAATTAAAAGTTTTTATAAAAAAATATTTAGACCTTAATTTATTCAGTTTTTTTTCTACGAACGCATTAGATATTCAATCGAGAAATATTATTAAGTTGCCAAAAATGATAGGACAACTTAGTAATTTGCAAAAATTATTATTGTATGATAATCAAATTACAAAATTACCAGAAACAATAGGACAACTTGTTAATTTGCGAGAATTATCATTGTCTGGTAATCAAATTACAGAATTACCGGAAACAATAGGACAACTTATTAATTGTAAGATCATACAATAAAAAAATTGAATTTTTTATTGTAAGACAAATATTTCATCAAGAAAGAGCAAAATGGACCAACGTGATATATTATACCAAATATTTAATGAATTATCATTAAACGATATCGTAAGATGTTCAACTGTTAATAAACTTATAAAT